>Ga0105045_10000172_pt1 | contig 40175 bp, 36 predicted proteins | sample MAT02_FD_78089 | JGI IMG/M metagenome (GOLD analysis project Ga0105045, IMG submission 78089) | Freshwater microbial communities from Lake Fryxell liftoff mats and glacier meltwater in Antarctica - MAT-02 (megahit assembly) | ecosystem: Environmental > Aquatic > Freshwater > Ice > Liftoff...
TATCTGCCGGGGGCGTGGGGGGGTTCCCGATCTTGCCGGGTATCGATGCTATGACGGTTTACGCGGATCATGACAAACCGGGCCTCAATGCCAGCCGGGCGTTATGTCAGCGCTTCGCTGCTTGCGGCCGATACGCCGAACTGGTGCGACCGCAGGCCAGCGGGATGGACCTTGCCGATCTGGCAGGCAGCCGGGCGATCCCGCATGAAGGGACACAAAGGCCAAATGATTTAGGAAAATCTGACGGCGGCCCGATGGACCGAGGAGGCTGATATGGGCGGTTGGAGTTCCGGAAGACACGGCGGACGGCCCACGGCGGATGCCTCCCTTCGTATCGATCTGGCCTGGATGCTGCGCACCGGCCGCGCGAAGGAAGGCGCTGTTACCTGGGGAAGCCTATCCTGGTTGCGCGGGGATCAACCGTACGGCTCGATCAGCTATAGAGCGATTATGGACACGCCCGGCGAAGAGCGGCTGGAACTGTCCTACACCCGCAGCAGCGGCGGCGAACGGGAACAGGTGAAGCAGATTGTGCAGCTATCCTTCAGCCGTCCGCATTACGGTGGCAAGCGATGGTGGATGATCTGCCCATATCGCGGGCTTCGCGTCGGCAAGCTTTACCTGCCGCCGAACGGCGACCGCTTCGCCTCCCGGCTGGCGTGGCGGCTTGGGTATCATATCCAGCGCGTCGCGAAGCATGATCGCGCCAGCGAGCGATTGTTCCGACTGCAACGCAAATTGAAGGGCGACCAAGGTCTGGGCAACTTCCCCCGGCGCCCTAAGGGGATGTGGCGCCGGACATATGAGCGGCACCTTGAACGGTATTGGGAACTGGAAGAAGCTGCGGATGCAGAGCTGGCAATTGGTCTGGCAAGGATAATGGGTCGCATTCGATAGTCAGGAAATTCAGGCCACAATCTTGAACCGGATTGCGCGCGAACCTTCACTCAATTTATCACCACAGTTCGCCCCTATCCAGCACAATTGGGGGTATAAATGGGGGTATTCCGAAAACCAAATTAGTAGAAAAGACTTGATTAACAAATTGTTATGTACCTTTTCGCGGTTCCCGCTGCTCCCAAGCGCCTGCCCTGCGGCGGCCGATAGCGGCCACCAGCAGATACAGCAGCAGCCCGGCGGGCCCTGCCAACAGGGTCAGGCCCAGCAGCGGGATCAGCAGCCAGTGCGCGACACCGGCCTTTGGCGCGTCCTCGGCCATCCAGCTTCCGACGAACAGGTCGAACGCCAGAAAGTGCACCCATGCGCCCAGGATCGCTTCCGGGCGCGATAGCAGCGCGACAACGCCGTCGAGCGTGCCGAAGCCAGCGCCTTCGGGAAGGCCTGGGCCGGCGATCAAGCCGCGCACCAGCAAGGCTACATAGATCGCAGCGACGCTCGCAGCAGCGATCCGCGCGGCGAGCACCAGCGGCCCCCGGCGGATGGGCGCAAGCACCAGCGCAAGCCACCCGGCCAGCACCAGCCAGTTCGCAATCCTGAAGACCAGATCTGCCTGTTCCATCCGTCTCTTCCCTTCGTCTGCTTTTCTTGTCGGTTCCGCGCGGCTAGAGCCCCCCCATGGCAGACACATCCGCTCCGCGTACCCGTGCATCGTCGGGTTCCCCCTATGAAGCAAGCATCGGCTTCTGCCGCGCCATCCGCGTTGGCAATCACATCCTGGTATCCGGCACCGCCCCGGTCGAACCCGATGGCCGCAGCACGCCCGGCGATGCCGAGGCGCAGGCTCGGCGCTGCCTTCAGATAATCGTCGGCGCGATCGAAAGCCTTGGCGGATCGGCGGCGGATGTCGTGCGTACCCGCATGTTCCTGGTTGATCCTGCCGATGCAGACGCCGTCGGCCGGGCGCATGGCGCAGTCTTTTCCGCAATCCGCCCGGCCTCCACCATGGTCGCAGGCGCGGTTCTCCTCCGCCCGGAATGGCGGGTCGAGATAGAGGCCGACGCGATCCTGCCCGATGCCGCGATCGATGCCGCCCCCGATGCAGCCTAGGCCGGCGCTTTCGCCGCGCGCGCAAAGGCTGGGCGCGGGCGGGCAATCCGGCGCGTGGGGCATCGCGGATGAAGCAATGCGCCGTGTGCGCCTGGGCGAAGACATCCTGCTGCTGACCCTGGGGGACCCTGCCTGCCCGCCCCACCCCGCGATCGTGGAGGCAGGCCGCAAGGCGCTGGCAAACGGGCGCACCCATTACACCCCGCTGCTGGGCGAGCCGATCCTCCGGGAGGCCATTGCCGGGGTGGAGGGCGCGTCGGCCCGCAACATCGTCGTGGTGCCGGGCGCGCAACACGCGGGCTTTGCAGTCATGATGATGCTGGCGGGCGAGGGCGACACGGTGATCCTGTCAGACCCTTATTATGCGACCTACCCCGGCGTGGTGAAAGCCAGCGGCGCAACCCCGGTCATGGTGCCCGCCCGCCCGGACCTGTCGACCGACGTGGAGGCGATCGCGGCAGCCATCACTTTGAACACCCGCGTCATCTTCCTGAACAGCCCGGCAAACCCCAGCGGCACCGCGCTGACGGCTGCCGATTTCCAGCGCCTGTCCGCACTGGCGCAAGCGCATGACCTGTGGCTGGTCGTCGACGAGGTTTATGCCAGCTTTCGCTTCGAAGGCGTGCCCGTGCGCGCCTGGCAGCACGGCCCGGCCGGTCGCACGGTCGTTCTCAACAGCCTGTCCAAAAGCCACGCGATGACAGGCTACCGGGTCGGCTGGGTGGTAGCGCCCGAGCCACTGGTCGCCGCGCTGGGAGACTGGAGCGCTGCCGCGCTGTTCGGCGTGAGCCAGTTCGTGCAGGATTCCGCCCTCGCCGCCCTTGCGCTGCCATCGGCCGAACTCGCCGGGTATCGCGGGGGCTTTGCAGATCGCGCCCGGCTGGTGGTGGAGCGCGCCAGTGCGATCCCGGGCCTGCACGCCGCAATGCCGGCGGGCGGCATGTTCGTGATGCTCGATTGCCGTGGCATAGAGACAGACGATGTTGCACTTGCCCGCGCCCTGATCGATCAGGCGGGCGTAGCAGTCGTCCCCGGCAGCGGGTTCGGCGCCGGCGGGCGCGGCCACCTGCGCATCAGCCTTACGCCGGATGCCGAAACGCTGAGCAGCGCGCTGGACCGGATTGCAGGCTGCATCGCGCGCCGCTGACGGCGAACGCCGCCCAAACCCCCGAAACCCCAAATCCCGGCACGCCAAATCTCAGCCACCCCATGCGCCCCAGGCCCAGCCCGCGCCGTCCGGATTATTTCAGCCCGCGGTTCCGCAGCAGCGCGTCCGGCGTCGGCATCCGGCCCCGGAACGCAACATAGCTTTCCTGCGGCGGCCGGCTGTTGCCGACGGCCAGGATGTTCCGCCGGAAGCTTGCCGCAACGTCGCGGCTCCACACGTCTCCGGCCTCCTGCCACATGTCGAACGCATCGGCCTCCAGCACTTCGGCCCAGGTATAAGCATAATAGCCTGCCGAGTAGCCGCCGGAGAAAATATGCCCGAAGTGCGGTAGCCGGTGCCGCATGCCGATGGCGTGGGGCACGCCATATTTCTTCAGCGTCTCCGCCTCGAACGTACCGGCATCGAAGTCCGCCGGAAGCGCCTCCAGACGGTGCAGGTCCATATCGACGAGTGCCGAGGCAAGCTGCTGCACCGTCTGATATCCCTGGTTGAAGGTCCGCGCCTTCAGCAGCGCATCCAGCAGCGCGGGCGGCATTGCCTCGCCCTTCGCATTTCGGGCGTGCTTTGCCAGAATGTCCCGCTCGCCGACCCAATGCTCATAGACCTGGCTCGGAAACTCCACGAAATCGCGATATACCCGCGTGCCCGCAAGCCCGGGATAGCGCGTGTCTGACATCAGGCCGTGCAGCGCATGGCCGAACTCGTGGAACAGGGTTTCGGCATCATCGAACGAGATCAGCGCAGCCTGCCCCTCGGCGGGCGGCGTGAAATTGCTGTTGTTCACCACCTGCGCTGCCAGCCCCTCCAGCCCATTCTGCCCGCGGATTTCGTTCATCCAGGCACCCGGCTGCTTGGTGTCCCGCGCGAACCAGTCCCCATAGAACAGCCCAAGCCGCTTTCCGTCGGCATCGAACACATCGAAGGTGCGTGTTTCAGGATGCCAAGTGCTGATATCGCGCCGCTCGGTCACCTTAATCCCGAACAGCCGCTCGGATGTCTCCCACAGCGCTTTCAGCATGCCGTCGAGCGGCAGATACTGCTTCAAGTGCGTCTCATCGAGCGCATAGCGCGCACTGCGCACCTTCTCGGAATAAAAGCGCCAGTCCCACGGCTCCAGCGTGCCGATGCCGTCGGCCTTGGCCAGCGCCATCACGTCCCGCTCTTCCTCGCGCGCCCGCACCAGCGCCGCTTCATACACCTGTACCAGCAATGCCTGGGCAGCCTCGGGCGTTTCCGCCATCGATGTCACCAGCTGGAAATCGGCATGGCTTTTGTACCCCAGCAGCTTCGCCCGCTCCAGCCGCAGCGCCACCATCTTCGCGATGGTTTCGCCCGTGTCGTTCGCGTTGCCGTTGTCGCCTCGGTTGTCGAACGCCTCGAAGACCATTTCACGCGCCGCCCGGTCCGTCGCCAGCGTCATGAACGCCTCGAAATCGGATCGTGTGGCCGAAACCACGAACAGGCCGGGCTTGCCGGCAGCCTGCGCCTTGGCTGCTGCCCCATCGCGGAATGCCTGCGGCGTGCCGGCCATCGCATCTGCGCCCAGCACAGTGTCGCCCGCCTTCTGGTCAGCCAGCACCTTCTTGCCGAACTCGAAATTCAAGCCTGCCAATTCCTTGTCGATAGCCACCAGCCGGTTGCGCTGAGCATCGGGCAGCGCGGCTCCCGACCGCACAAAACTCCGGTGCGTCACATCCAGCAATCGGGCCTGTTCGGCGCTCAGGTTCAGCCGGCCCCGGTTGCGCTGCAACGTGTCGATCCGCGCGAACAGCGCCTTGTCGAGGTACGTCTCGCTCTGGAACGCAGCCAGACGGGGCGACATCTCGCCCTGGATCGCCTCGATCTCAGGGGTCGCGTGGCTGGATGCCACGGTGAAGAAGGCAGCCGATGTCCGCCGCAGCAACGGGCCCGACCGCTCCATGCGCTCCAATGTGTTCTCGAACGTGGGGCTGGAACGCTGCGCACCGATCATGGTCAGGTCTTGGCGCGCGTGCCGCATCGCCTCTTCGAATGCAGGCACATAGTGCTCGGGCTTGATCCGGTCATAGGGCGGCGTGCCATCGGGCGTGATCCAGTCCCCGATCAGAGGATTGGTGGCAAGCGTCGCCCCCGGCGCATCGGCGACCATCGTCGCCCCCGTCGAACTGGCGTTGGCGGGCTGGGCAATCAGTGTCATCGTCGAAGCAGACAGCAAGGTCGCGCCGATTGCAACGGCGCTGGCGGTGTTCAGTAGAGACAAGTTCAATCTCCCGAGCGTGTCACGCGTTCAGGCCGATGGGAGCATTTCCCTCATGCCCCGGCACGCGCAGATCACAAATTCTGGTACAAAATCATCTGCATTCAATATCTTGCCGATCATGTCGGATCCATGAACGATGGCAGAACCGCACAGGGCGCAATCCGGTGGTCGGCGCGGGGTTTTACAAGCAGCGGGCGGGCTCCGGCCGGGCGCTACTCCGCCGCCATTGCCAGCGCCGGGCTCCCCTGCGGCCCGCGCACCAGAACGCCCGGCAGCGCGCCCGTCGGCACGCCCTCGCGGAACGTGATGGTGCCGCGCTTGATGGTCGCCACATACCCATCGGCCTTCTGCAAAAGCCGCCTTCCCCCGGCCGGCAGATCGAACGCCATCCACGGCTTGCCCAGCTTCAGGCGCTGCAGATCGATCAGGTTGATATCGGCCAGCATTCCCGGAACGATCCGCCCGCGATCCTCCAGCCCGTACAGGCGAGCCGTGTCGCTGCACTGGCGCTTGATTGCATTCTCGATGCTGATGGTTCCGCGCGCCCGGTCCCGCACCCAGTGCTGTAACAGGAAGGTGGGCGACGCCGCATCGCAGATGGTGCCACAATGCGCCCCGCCGTCCGAAAGCGAGATGACCGTGTCGTCCCGCTCCAGCAGCCCCTTCACGAAATCGAGATTGCCGTCGGCATAGTTCAGGATCGGAAAGTATATGAAGCCTGTCCCCTCGGCGGATGACATCAGGTCATAAGCATAGTCCGCAGCGCCCATGCCCGAAGCCTTCGCGAGCGCCTCGATCGTCTGCTGCTGCGTGGGCTCGTAATCAAACCCTTCCCCCATCCCGAATTGCAGGCCAAAGCCCATCGCGACCGCGTAAAGCAGCGGCAGCACATCGGTTTCGGGAAAGACATTATCCTCGGCCAGCAACCGCGCTTTCCAGTCCGGGTCGCTGATCCGCGCCCATTGCTCCTCCCAGGGCAGCGCCTCGATCTCCGCCCAGCCGGGCTTGAACTTGAACGGGTGCACCGTTCCGCGCCAGGCCATAAGGATGCCCGTTCCGCGCAGCGCAATCTGCGCCACGATGTTCGCACCGTCCGCGTTCCAGCGCGCGGTCTCGGCCATCTGCTCTTCCCAGGGCAGCTCCTTGGCGATCGACTGCAACATCGCGAACGTCACGGGCAGGCCGGTTTCCTTGCTCAACGCCCCCATCCAGCCGAACTCGTCCCACTCGCGCTTCAGGTCGGATGCCATTTCGAACACCCCGTGCCCCGCGCGCGCGACAGCCCGGCCTATCCCGATCAGCTCGTCCTTCGTGGCCGTCGTGCCGGGCACCAGCTCCCCGTCGATGGATTTGTGCAGCACCGTCCGGCTGGTGGAAAAGCCCAGCGCCCCGGCGCGCAGCCCTTCCTCCACGATGGCGCTCATTTGCGCAATCTCGTGCTCGGTCGGCGCTTCGTTCTTTGCTCCGCGTTCACCCATCACATAGGCACGCACCGCACCGTGCGGCACATGGGTCGCAACGTCCACCGTGCGCGGCCGGCGCTCCAGTGCATCCAGATATTCGGGGAAAGTCTCCCAGTCCCACGTCATCCCCTCGGCAAGGGCAGTGCCTGGAATATCCTCCACGCCTTCCATCAGGCTAATCAGCCAATGGTGGCGGTCGGGCCGGGCCGGAGCGAACCCAACGCCACAATTGCCCATCACTACTGTGGTCACACCGTGCCAGCTGCTCGGCGCCATTTCGGAATCCCAGGTCGCCTGGCCATCATAATGGGTGTGAATGTCAACAAAACCAGGCGTCAAATGCAGGCCCGCGGCGTCGATCTCGGTGCGCCCCCGGCCGGGCACATCGCCAACCGCGCTGATCCGCCCGCCATCCAATGCAACATCGCCCGCAAAGGCTGGCGCGCCGGTGCCATCCACGATGGTGACGCCGCGAATGACCATGTCATGCATCCGAGTCTCCTCTTCCCACGCGAGACTAGCACCGGAATTGCGCACCACAACCGCACAGGTTTCCGGCGCAGATCACCAAAGCCACGGACCCTGCGCTGAAAGAAGGCCGCAGAGGCCGAGAATCCGGCCCGCAGCAAGGCCCATTCCGGGCAAGGGGGTAAAAAGACGGTAGGGATAGGTGCAAATCCCCGTCCCAATACGGACCTAACCCATTCAAATGGTGACCCCTACGGGACTCGAACCCGTGTTTTCGCCGTGAAAGGGCGACGTCCTAGACCGCTAGACGAAGGGGCCATCCCCAAGGGATGCGTTTGCGGAGGCGGCCAGTTAGCTGGCGAGGGCAGCGTCGTCAAGCTGGAGTTCGGCGCGCTGCCGTCCCTGCCATTCGCTCACGGTCACCCGGCCGGCCAGAACCAGCGGCTGGTTTCCGGCGCTCAGCAGCAACTGCCCCAGCGCACTGTCCATCGCGCGAAAGGCGATCCCGCTCACCCGGCCGCCATCCGGGCCCATCGCCACAAAACGCACATGGGTCTTGGGCTCGGTCCGCCCCACCGGGTCCACCTTGACCATCCGCACCGGCCCAACCGCCACGCGCGGGCTCGGCCATCCCTGCCCGTAAGGCCCCACCGCCTCCAGCGCTTGGCCCAGTTCGGGCGTCACCGCCGCCGGCGCGACAGCCAGATCGATCGCAAGGGACTGCCCCTCGCGCGCTCCGTAGACAGCCGGTCCCAGCCGCTCCGAAAGATAGTCCGCAAGAGCGGGAATCGCATCCGACCGCAGGGTCACGCCAACCGCCATCGCATGGCCGCCGCCCTCCAGGATCAATCCGTCCGCCTTCGCCGCAAGGATCGCCGCCCCAAGGTCCACGCCCGCAATGGAACGGCCCGAACCCTTGGCAATCCCCGCCTCGCCCACGCCCTCTCCACCCAGAGACAGCACAAGCGCCGGGCGGCCCAGCCGCTCCTTCACCCGCGCCGCCACAATCCCCACCACACCCGGGTGCCAGCCCGCTCCGGCAACAACCGTCACCGCCCTTTCCACCAGCCCGCCGTCCGCCTCCAGCTCTTCAGCCGCTGCCAGCGCCTCGGCTGTCACCGCGGCCTCTATCGCGCGGCGCTCCTTGTTCAGCCGGTCCAATTCTCCAGCGATCATGGCAGCCTCGTCGGCATCCATCGTCGAAAGCAGGCGCACGCCCAGGTCTGCCTGCCCCACGCGGCCCCCGGCATTGATCCTCGGCCCGAGGTGAAAGCCCAGGTCATCACAGATCGGCGCACGGTCCATACCGGCAACATCGGCCAGCGCGGCAAGGCCAAGGCTCTCGCGCTGGCCCATGCGCTTCAGCCCCAGCGAAACCAGCGCCCGGTTCAGACCCAGCAGCGGCACGACATCGGCAACCGTCCCCAGCGCGACAATGTCCAGCCAGTCCGCCAGCCGGGGCTCCGCACGCTGCGCAAACCACCCGCGCCGGCGCAACGCGCGGTTCAGCGCCACGCCCACCAGAAACGCCAGTCCCGCCGTGCACAGATGCCCGTGGGCAGCAGCCTCGGCGCCTTCATCCAGCCGGTTCGGGTTCACGATGGCAAGCGCAGGCGGCAGCGCGGTAGAGGCCTTGTGGTGGTCCACCACCATCAGGTCCAGCCCGGCGTCGCGCGCAGCCTCCAGCGGCCCGAAGGCTTGCGTCCCGCAATCCAGCAGAACCACCAGCTGCGCCCCTTCTGCCTGGATCTGCCGCAGCGCCTCCACGGATGGCCCATAGCCCTCCAGCAGCCGGTCGGGGATATAATGCCCGACGCTCGCCCCCAGCGCCCGCAGGTGGCGCAGCAGGAACGCAGCAGAGGTCGCGCCGTCCACATCATAATCGGCAAACAGGATGATCCGCTCGCCATGTTCCACGGCATCGGCCAGCCGCTGCGCCGCCACATCCATGTCCTGAAAGACCGAAGGATCGGGCAGCCAGTCCCGCAGGGTGGGCCGCAACGTGCGCGCAACATCGGCCGCAGGGCACCCGCGCGATGCCAGAAGCTGCGCTGCCAGATCATCCACCCCCATCTGCTGCGCCGCGCCCAGCGGCAGCGGAGCAGATCGCCAACGCCACGCCCGGCCGGTGGCAGAGCTGGCGATGCCGAACGGCCGGTCGTGGGGTTCGCTCACGCCAGCAAAAGCGTCGGATCGCCCCGGCGGTCGCCCTTCACCCACCGTACCGTGCCAGACGACGCGCGCATCACGACCGACTCGGTGGTGATCCGCCCGGCCTTGTAGCGCCGCACGCCTTCCAGCAGCGATCCGTCCGTCACGCCCGTGGCGGCAAAGATCACGTCTCCCTTGGCAAGGTCCTCCAGGTGATAGATGCGGTCGAAGTCGGTTATACCGATCTTTCGCGCGCGGCCCTTTTCGTCCTCGTTGCGGAAGATCAGCCGCCCCTGAAACTGCCCGCCTACGCAGCGCAGCGCGGCGGCTGCCAGCACGCCTTCCGGGGCCCCGCCCGATCCCATGTAGATATCGATCGTCGTCTCGGGGTCTGTCACCGCGATCACGCCCGCCACATCGCCATCGCCAATCAGGAAGATGCCGCAACCCAGCCCGCGCAGCTCCTTGATGAGCGCTTCATGCCGCGGCCGGTCCAGCACGCACACGATGATGTCGGCGGGCTCCACGCCCTTGGCAGCCGCCAGCGCGCGGATGTTCTCCGTCGGGCTCTTGGTCAGGCTCACGGTGCCATCCGGATAGCCCGGCCCGATCGCCAGCTTCTCCATATAGACATCGGGCGCGTGCAGCAGCCCGCCTTCCTCCGCGATCGCCAGCACAGCCATTGCATTGGGGCCGGCCTTCGCCGTGATCGTCGTGCCCTCCAGCGGGTCGAGCGCGATGTCGATCCGGGGCCCGGTGCCCTGCGCCGAGCCAACCTTCTCGCCGATGTACAGCATCGGCGCTTCGTCCCGCTCGCCCTCCCCGATCACCACAGTGCCATCGAAGGCCAGCTGGTTCAGCGCAGCCCGCATCGCAGCGACTGCGGCAGCATCGGCAGCCTTTTCGTCGCCGCGGCCCACAAGGCGCGAAGCGGCAATGGCGGCATACTCGGTCACGCGCACCATCTCCAGCACAAGCACCCGGTCGAGGGTCTGGCTGGGCGTCAACGTCTGGCGGTCGATAGCTGTCATGATGGAATCATCGTCCTTCTTCTTCTGGGTCAACCGTCCTGCGGCAGGATCGGCATGAAAAGCGGGGCGCCGGTGGCCGCTGGAAGGGCAGCCATTTCGGCAAGCGCCGTCTGCACGGCGCTTTCGGTCGTCTCGTGCGTTACCATGGCGACGAGCGCGATTCCATCTGCGCCGCTCGCCTGCTGGATAAGGCTCTCGATGGAAACGCCCGCATCGCGCAGCGCCGCTGTCAGGTCGGCCAGCACGCCCTGCCTGTCCGCCACGCGGATCCGCAGGCAATAGCGGCCGGCCCGGCTTTGGGGCCCTGCCGGCGCGAAATCCGCCAGCGCCAGCGCCGGCATGGCAAAGGCCGGCCCGGCCTCGCCCCGGGCAATGTCGATCAGGTCAGCCACAACGGCGCTCGCCGTCGGGCCCTCGCCCGCGCCGCGGCCCATGAACAGCAGTCGGCCAACGAAATTGCCTTCGGCCACCACCGCGTTCAACGGCCCTTCCACGGCCGCCAGCGGATGGGAAAGCGGCACCAGCGACGGGTGCACCCGTTGCAGCAGCCTGTCGCCCACCAGTTCGGCAAGGCCCACCAGCCGGATCTTGAACCCCAGCGCGGCCGCCTGCCGGATGTCGGCCAGCCCGATGTCCCGGATGCCCGTCGTCTCCACATGGGCGAAATCGGGCCGCGACCCGAAGGCGATGCTCGCCAGGATCGAAAGCTTGTGCGCAGCGTCCACGCCGTCGATGTCGAAGCTCGGGTCCGCCTCGGCAAAGCCCAGCCGTTGCGCGTCGGCCAGCACGTCGGCAAACTGCAGCGCCTCCTTCTCCATCCGGGTCAGGATATAGTTGCAGGTGCCGTTCAATATTCCATAAACACGGCTCAGCGCATTGGCCGCCGCCCCTTCGCGCAGGCCCTTGATCACCGGGATGCCACCAGCCACCGCAGCTTCGAACTTCAATGGCGTTCCGCTCATCTCGGCCAGCTCGGCCAGCAGCAATCCATGGTGCGCCAGCATCGCCTTGTTCGCCGTCACAAAGGGCTTCCGCGCCTGCAACGAGGCGCGCGCCAGCGTCAGCGCCGGGCCATCCGCCCCGCCCACCAGCTCGACAACGACATCCACATCATCCCGGCCCGCCAGCGCGGCGGCATCGTCCTCCCACGCAAAGCGGGAAAGGTCCACGCCACGCTGCCGCGAACGATCCCGCGCGGAAACCGCCGTCACCACGATCGGCCGTCCGGCCCGGCGCGCGATCAGCGCGGCATTGGTATCCAGCACCTTGATGACACCGCCACCAACCGTTCCAAGCCCGGCAATCCCCACCCGCAGCGGGCCGTCGTCCAAAGCCGCGCCACTGCCGCTTGTCACCATGTTGCTCTCATGTCTGTCTGTCTCCGCATGGCGCGGGCCATGCCGCGGAAGGGTTGGTCAGGAACGCAAAGGCTGCGCTGCACGCGCCGCCCCGCAAAGGTCAGACACTCGCCTGGGACGGCGTGTTGACCCCCATCGATTGCAAGTAGCGCTTCACGTTGCGCGCAGCCTGCCGCAGCCGCTGCTCATTTTCCACCATCGCGATCCGCACGAAGCCCTCGCCTTCCTCGCCATAGCCGACACCCGGCGCCACGGCGACGCCGGCATGAGTCAGTAGCTGCTTTGAAAACTCCAGGCTCCCCAGATGCATCAACGCCGGCGGCAACGGCGCCCAGGCAAACATGCTCGCCGGCGGTGCCGGGATGTCCCACCCCGCCCGGCCGAAGCTCTCCACCAGCACGTCGCGTCGCTTGTGATACAGCACGCGGTTTGCCTCGACGATATCCTGTGGCCCGTTCAGCGCAGCACAGGCCGCCGCCTGGATCGGCGTGAAGGCGCCATAATCCAGATAGCTCTTCACCCGTGTCATAGCGGCAATCAGGTGCCGGTTTCCCACCGCAAACCCAACCCGCCAGCCGGCCATGGAATAGGTCTTCGAAAGCGATGTGAACTCGACCGCCACCTCCATGGCACCCGCCACCTGCAAGACGGAGACCGTGGGCTTTCCGTCGAAATACAGCTCGGAATAGGCAAGGTCCGAAAGGATCCAAACCTTGTTCTCCCGCGCCCAGGCCACCAGCCGCTCATAGAATGGCAGCTCCACCGTCTCGGCCGTCGGGTTCGAAGGATAGTTCACCACCAGCACCGAAGGGCGCGGCACGGTGTACTTCATCGCCCGGTCCAGGCTTTCGAAATACCGTTCGTCGGGCGTCGTCGGCACCGCGCGGATGGTCGCGCCCGCAATGATGAAGCCGAACGTGTGGATGGGGTAGCTGGGGTTCGGCGCCAGCACCACGTCACCGGGCGCGGTTATCGCCGTCGCCAGGCTCGCCAGCCCCTCCTTGGAGCCCATGGTCACGACCACCTCGGTCTCGGGGTCCACGTCCACCCCGAAGCGCCGCTGGTAGTAACCGGCCTGTGCCTTCCTGAGCCCGGGGATCCCCTTGGATGCCGAATAGCCATGCGCGTCGGGCTTCGACGCCACCTCGCAAAGCTTGGCGATCACGTGCGGCGGCGGCGGCAAATCGGGGTTTCCCATGCCCAGGTCGATGATGTCTTCGCCGCGCGCTCGTGCCGCTGCCCGCATCGCGTTCACTTCGGCGATGATATAAGGCGGCAACCGGCGGATGCGGTAGAAATCGTCGTTCATCGATCTTCCCAGACATGGTGCATCAGGCCCAGTGCCCAAGGCGCTTTGGTTCGGGCCACGTGGCCTGCCCCCGCCATGGCGGAAAATCCGCCCGAATGCGAGCCCGGAACCAGCCTGCCCCGGCCTCCCGCCGCTTGTTGCAGCCACCGCTTTGGTGCAACAGATGCAACGGGGAGACGGGAATGGCGAACGACAGCAAGACAGCCGGCGGCACAGACGCGGTCGAAACCTTCGAGCGCATGACCGAAGTGGCCGGCAAGGCCCAGCAGATGATGCTGGAGTTCTGGGCCCGCGAAGGTGCCAAGGTCGGAGCCAACCCGCCCGAAGGCTTCGAAAGCGTCATCCGCATGACCGACATGTGGGCCGACTGGGCAAAAGCTTGGTCCACGGCAGATCCCGCAACGCTCGTGCGGCTTACGGGCGATTACTGGACCGATGCGCTCAAGGTCTGGTCCGGCTTCATGACAGGCGCGCCCGAAGCAGATAGCCCCCCCATCAAGGACAAACGCTTCCAGAGCGCAGCATGGAGCGAGGTTCCGGTCTTCGACATGGTGCGCCGAAGCTATCTCCTCACCAGCCACTACATGACCCACGCACTCGGCACGCTGGATGGCTTGCCCCAGGAGGACCGCGAGAGACTGCAATTCCAGACAAAGCAGTTCATCGATGCAATGAGCCCGGCCAACTTTGCCGCGCTGAACCCGGACGTCATCGCCGAAGCCCGGGCCACCAACGGCGAAAGCCTGCTCGCCGGCCTCTCCAACATGCTCGAAGACATGAAACGCGGCCAGCTCACCATGACGGACGAAGGCGCGTTCGAAGTCGGCCGCAACGTCGCTGCAACGCCGGGCAAGGTGGTGTTCGAAAGCCGCCTGTTCCAGCTCATCCACTACGCCCCCACCACTGACACCGTGTTCGAAATCCCGCTCCTCGTGATCCCGCCGTGGATCAACAAATTCTACATCCTCGATCTCACGCCGGAAAAAAGCTTCGTCCGCTGGGCCGTCGAACAGGGGCTTTCGGTTTTCGTCGTCTCGTGGCGGCAGGGATGCGAGGCGCTCGCCGACGTCGATCTCGAAAACTACGTGCTCGAAGGCCAGCTCACTGCCATCGACACGGTTATCGAAGCAACGTCCGCACCCGCCGTCCACGCCATCGGCTATTGCGTCGCGGGCACCATGCTTGCGGCAACGCTCGCCTACATGCAGGCGACGGGGCAGGCCGAAAAGGTCCGCACCGCCACCTTCTTCACAGCCCAGGTCGATTTCGAGGACGCCGGAGACCTGCTCCACTTCGTCAACGACGGCATGATCGGCACGCTCGACAAGCTGACGGCGGAAAAGGGCTATCTCGATGGCCGCTGGCTGGCGACCACCTTCAACATGCTCCGGCCGACCGACCTGATGTGGAACTACGTCGTCAACAACTACCTGAAGGGAAAGGAATACACCCCCTTCGACCTGCTCTACTGGAACTCCGACCCGACCAATGTCCCGGGCCGTTTCATGCAGTCCTACATCAAGGACCTCTACAGCAATAACCTGCTGGCAAAGCCCGGCGGCATCACCGTCGCGAGCATTCCCATCGATCTCTCCACGGTGAAGACCCCATCCTATTTCCAGGCCGGCAAGGACGATCACATCGCGCCGGCGATCAGCTGCTTCAAGCTCACCAAGGCCTTTTCCGGTCCGCACCGCTTCATGTTGGCGGGTTCCGGCCACATCGCAGGCGTCGTCAACCCGCCGTCGGCCATGAAATACCAGCACTGGACCCTGCCAGACGGCATGAACACCCCCGATACGCTCGAAGCCTTCCGCGAAGCCGCGGTCGAAACCAAGGGCAGCTGGTGGCCTGACTGGATCGGCTGGCTCGCGCCGCAATCCGGCAAGATGGTAAAGGCCCGCGTCCCCGGAAAGGCAAAAGGCTTCAAGGCCATCGAAGACGCACCGGGCCGCTATGTGAAGGAACGCATCGTCTGACGACCGCAGCCTTCCAGAAAGCCGCCGCTGCGGGCCCCATCCTGTTCCTCGATTCCGGGGTAGGCGGCCTTTCCGTCCTCGCCGCAGTTGCAGCGCGCCTCCCGCGGGCGCCTCTGGTTTACTGCGCCGATTCGGCGGGCTTTCCCTATGGCACCAAAAGCGAATCCGAAGTCTCCGCCCGCGTCGCAGGCCTGCTGGGCCGCCTCACCGAACGGCTGCGCCCCGCCATCGTCGTCATCGCCTGCAACACAGCGTCCACCATCGCGCTCGGCCATGTCCGCCCGGTGCTTGCGGTCTCCGTCGTCGGCACAGTGCCCGCCATCAAGCCCGCCGCCGAACAAACGAAAACCGGCGTCATCGGCGTGCTGGGCACCCAGGCCACCGTCCGCCAGCCCTATGTGGATGATCTCGGCGCCCGGTTTGCGTCGCACTGCACGGTGCTGCGCCACGGCTCGGCCGCCCTGGTGCAGGCCGCCGAATCGAAGCTGCGCGGCGAAACACCCGATCCCGCAATCTTCCGCGATGCCATCGCCGGCCTCACCGCCCAGCCCGGCGGAGACCGGCTCGACACCGTCGTTCTCGCCTGCACCCACTTCCCCCTCGTCGCCGCCGAACTGGCAGCCGCCGCCCCGCACCCGCTCACCTTTGTCGATGGCGCCCACGGCATTGCCCGCCGCACGGCCCACCTTCTCGAGGGCACCGACTGGCCCGAACCCCGGCCGGCGGGCCGTGCCATTTTCACCGGCGGCATCGCCGGGCTTGCGCCGCTCCTCCCGGCGCTTAAAGACTTCGGTCTCGACCATGTGGAAAGCCTTTGATGGCCATCGACGACGCAGATCTTCTTGCGCGCATGCGCGCACGCCTGGCCCCCACGGCAGCCCTTCTGGGGATGGACCTCCTCGAGCTCGATTCCACGCTCGGCCGCGCGAAATTCAGAATGCTGTGCGCCCCGCAGTTCTGCAACCCGATGGGCAACCTCCAGGGCGGGATCATCGCCACCGCGCTCGATGATGCCGCCGCCACCGCCATCATCGCCCAAGCCGGTCGCCGCGTCGGCGTCCCCACCATCGAGTTCAAGGTCAGCTTCTTCGGTCCGGCGCCCATGAACAGCAGCGTTTTTGCCGAAGGCCGCGTCGTGAAGTTCGGCCGTACCATCACCTTTGCCCAGGCCGATCTTTCCGACGAAGCGGGCAAGCTGCTGGCCCGCCTCACAACCTCCGTGATGGTCGTCGATGTCGACGGCCCCGGACACTTCGTAGATACCGGACACGTTCCAGACAAAGGGCAAAACCCGCAATGAGCGACGACATTCTCTTCACCCGCGAAGGCCGCATCGGCATCGTCACTCTCTATCGCCCGGCCGCGCTCAACGCATTGAACCGCCCCATGTGCGTGGCACTCCACCGCCAGCTGATGGACTGGGCCACCGATGACGCCGTCGAGATGGTCGTCATCGAAGGCTCCGGCGACCGCGCCTTCTGCGCCGGCGGCGATGTCGTAGGCCTCCACACCGCGGGCCGCGCCGGAAGCCCCGAATGGGAAGGCTTCTTCCACGACGAATACCGCATGAACCAGGCCATCGCCCACTATCCCAAGCCCTATGTCGCCCTCATCGACGGCATCTCCATGGGCGGCGGCGTCGGCATCTCGGTCCACGCGCCCTATCGGGTCGCCACAGAACGCACGGTCTTTGCCATGCCCGAAACCGGAATCGGCCTCATCCCCGATGTCGGCGGTACCCATGCGCTGCCGCGATTCCCCGGCGAATTCGGCACATGGGCCGGCCTCACCGGCGCCCGCGTGAAGGGGGGGGACTGCGTCGCCATCGGCTACTGCACCCACTATGTCCCCTCCACCGAAATCGCATCGCTGAAGGAACGCCTCGCCCACAGCCACGAAAGCGTCGACCACATCCTGGCCACGTTCGATACCGACCCCGAAGCCGACAGCGTCACCCCCGGGATCTCCCGGCTGCGCGACGGCATCGACTATCATTTCTCGCACGACAGCGTGGAAGACATCCTGTCCTCGCTCGACGACGGAGACGACTGGGCACAGCAGCAGGCCGCCGCCATCCGCACCATGTCCCCCACGTCGCTGAAGCTCACGCTGCACGGCCTTCGCGCGGGAGAAGGTGCCAGCATCGAACAGTGCCTCCGCCTCGAATACCGCATGGTCTGCGGGATCAAGTCGGGCCATGATTTCTACGAAGGCGTCCGCGCCCAGCTGATCGAAAAGGACCGCGCGCCCAGATGGCAGCCCGCAAGCCTCGCCGACGTCGATCTCGAACCCTATCTTCAGGCGCCAGCCTCGGGCGACCTCCGCTTCGACTGAATGATGCGCGCTTTCGGGCACTGGCTTGCCCGGACCGGGCATCGGCCCAGTTCTCGCAACGTTGTCCGACATTTAATCCGGGTCAACGCGTCGCGCAAAAACTGCCGGCCGGCCACGACCTCCCGCATTGCCCAGCCCCTGCGGCCATCAAGCCCTCTTGCGTTGGCCGTCCCCTTGCCGCAATCCGTGGCGCATGACAGCGCTGAACCTCGCCGCCGACACGGATCGCCACGCCCCCGCCACCATGGCCGAGCCCGATACCGTGGTCGATGCCCGCACCGTCTTCGGCGTCGACGTTGACATGCAGATCCCGGCCTTCTCCGTCGCCGATGAACGCGTGCCCGATCTCGACGCCACCTATGTGTTCGATCCCGATACCACGCTCGCCATCCTCGCTGGCTTTGCCTTTAACCGCCGGGTGATGATCCAGGGCTATCACGGCACGGGAAAATCCACCCACATCGAACAGGTGGCGGCCCGCCTCAACTGGCCCTGCGTCCGCATCAACCTCGATAGCCACATCAGCCGGATCGATCTTGTCGGCAAGGATGCGATCGTGCTGCGCGAAGGCAAGCAGGTCACCGAGTTCCGCGAAGGCATCTTGCCCTGGGCGTTGCAGACCCCGACGGCGCTGGTGTTCGACGAGTATGACGCCGGCCGCCCGGACGTTATGTTCGTCATCCAGCGCATCCTCGAAGTGGAGGGAAAGCTCACCCTCCTCGATCAGAACCGCGTGATCCGCCCCAACAAGTGGTTCCGCCTGTTCGCCACCGCCAACACGGTCGGCCTTGGCGATACGTCGGGCCTCTATCACGGCACCCAGCAGATCAACCAGGGCCAGATGGACCGCTGGAACATCGTCACAACGCTCAATTATCTGCCGGCCGAAACCGAAACCGCGATCATTCTCGCGAAATCGCCGAGCTTTGATAGCGAAAAGGGCCGCAAGACCGTCGCCAACATGGTGAAGGTCGCCGACATGACCCGCCAGGGCTTCATCGCGGGCGACATCTCCACCGTGATGTCGCCGCGCACGGTGCTCACATGGGCGCAGAACACAGACATCTTCAAGAACCTCGGCTTTGCCTTCCGCGTCAGCTTCCTGAACCGCTGCGACGAATCCGAACGCGGCATCGTCGCTGAATATTACCAGCGCGTCTTCGGCGAGGAACTGCCCGAGAGCGTGGTTTCCAAGGCGCGCAAGTAGCACTCCGCCCGAAAAGTCGGCTAGGGTTCGCAGCGAAGGAGCCCGAACCATGTTGAAGATCGAAGGCAAGGCGAAGGACCTCGGCGGGTTCAGCGTCATGCGGCTGTTGCCGCATCCCCTGCGGCGCATGGTCGGCCCGTTCATCTTTTTCGATCACATGGGCCCCGCCCGTTTCGAACCCGGCCACGGCCTCGATGTCCGCCCGCATCCGCACATCGGCCTCGCAACCGTCACTTACCTGTTCCAGGGCATGTTCCGCCACCGCGACTCACTGGGAACCGTGCGCGACATCGGCCCAAGGGCGGTCAACTGGATGACAGCGGGGCGCGGCATCTCCCATTCCGAACGCTCCCCCCCCGAACTCCGCGCATCGGGCCACGGCGTCCACGGCATCCAGACCTGGGTCGCACTCCCCAAAAGCCACGAAACCATGGCGCCCGCCTTCCGGCATCATCCGGCCGGCTCGATCCCCTCCGTCCGGCTCGAAGGCGGCACCGCGCGCGTCATCGCTGGCGAGATGTGGGACGAACGCTCCCCGGTCCGCTTCCCGCACCCTATCATCTACGCCGAAGTGAACCTACAGCCCGGCGCAATGCTGCCGATGGAGGCCGCATGGGGCGAGCGCGCCGTCTACATCGTCTCGGGCGATGCAACGCTCAATGGCGAACCCCTGCCCGAACGGCAGATGTGGGTGCTGGACGATGGCACCGAGCCTGTGCTGGAAGCGCGCGACAATGTCCACGCGATGATATGCGGCGGCGCGCCGATGGATGGCCCGCGCGAAATCTGGTGGAACATGGTCGCCAGCGATCCGGCGCTCATCGAAGTCGCCAAGGCCGACTGGAAGGCGGACCCGTTCGGCGGCCGCTGGGGCCCGATAGCAGACGAACACGAGCATATTCCCGCGCCGGACTGAAGAATATGCGCACCATGGCGGCACGGCCTTTGCTTTGGCGCCGCAAACATTCTATTCGCAAGCCATAACAATCACTGTCGAGGAGCGACCACCATAAGACCGCCGATAACGAGGCGCCCGATCGGGCCGGCCCCACAACCGATGAACGGCCCCCGCTACAATGAATGGATTACCGTGCCCAAGGTGCGCGTGATCGACGAAAATGGCGAGAATCTCGGGGTGATGTACACCCGCGAAGCCTTTGACATGGCGCAGGAAGCCGGTCTCGACCTGGTGGAAGTCAGCCCCGGCGCGGATCCGCCGGTCTGCAAATTTCTGGATGTCGGAAAATTCAAGTACGAAACCCAGAAGAAGGCGGCTCTGGCCCGCAAATCCCAGAAGGTGCAGGAGATCAAGGAGATCAAGATGCGCCCGAACATCGACGATCACGACTACGATACGAAGATGAAATCGGTGAAGAAGTTCATCGAAGAGGGCGACAAGGTCAAGCTTACACTCCGCTTCCGCGGCCGCGAACTGGCACACGGCCAGCTCGGCCTGAAGCTGCTCGAGCGCGTTCGCGACGACAGCCTGGAGTATGCAAAGATCGAGCAGCTGCCCCGCATGGAAGGCAGACAGATGCTGATGATCATGGCACCAAAGCCGGTCTAGAGCTTGCTCCGATCCGGTGGATTCTCTGCATCGGAAACCCATGCTGAAAAACAGCAAGATAGAGCCGCCGTTCTGATGCAGTCAGAATGAGCCTCGCTCCAGGACCGGTTCGGAACGTGGGCCGTGGTCAGTGCGATGCAATGGTCGACAGACAAGGCAGAGCGGTGAACAAGGTTCACCGCTCCTGCGCACCAACTCCGGTGGCCAAAGCCGCCCCCCTCAAATCAGCCCCACCCCCTTCGTCACGCCAAGCCAGCTGGTCATCAGCAGCAGCACATAGGTCAGCTGCACCCACAGCCGCGTCCGGTCCATCGTCTTGCGCAGCGGAATCTCGGTTGCATCGGTTGACCCTTGCGAAATCAGCACCATCAGCTGCGCACCCACCGGCCTGAACCGGATGTCGATCATGATCGCAACCGCGAAGATCAGCCCGAACATCAGCGCCTTCCACGCAACGAATCCGGCCAGCGGTGCCCCGTTCAGCAGCGAAACCCCACCCAGCGTCAGGTAAAAGCCCATGATCAGGAACTTCAGCGGGGTCTCGATCGCGCGAGCGGCCTTTGCCCTGGGCGTCTGGTCGTTCGCATGGGCAAACCACACAAGCCCCAGCCAGAACAGCCCGATGACAATCCCCGCCTGCAGCAGCCAGTCCGGCATGGCAGGCCACCATGGGCCCAGCTTCAAGAGCAACAGCGAAGAGGGCACCATCAGCGCCCAGGCCGTTCGCGGTCCCATGTCGGTGATCACCAGCAGCTTCAACAGCGCCAGCCGCTGATCGACGGTATAGACCTCTCGCTTGCGAAAATGCTGCCCAAGCAGGAACACGCCAAGATCGGCACCCAGCCAGAACACCAGCAGCAGCACGTGAAACCAGAGGAGCGTCGGGTACAGCGCCTCCATCAGCTGCCCCCAACCGGCAGCAGCCCTTCAAAGATCGCCACATGAAAGGCCCCCGCACCAGCGCGCAGCGGCTTGATCTCCCGCTGGTAAATCTCGCTCGCCCAAAAGGCCTCGGCAGCCGCCCTGTCCGGAAACTCCGAAATCACTACGGCCCGCCCATCCCAGGCTTCCAGCTCTGCTACAGCCCGGCCACGCACCAGCGTTCGCCCGCCGTGCGCCGCATACAGCCCGGCGTCGGTCAACGCCTTCTGGTAGGCACCCATAGGCGCCGGATCGGTGATATCCGCGGTCACGACAAGATAGGCAGGCATCGGAGTCCCTTTCCCGTTCCCGCCTGGCATTTGGATAGGGGGTGTTGCACAGGCACACTATTGCTACGCCATCGACTGTGGCACAAGTTGTCCGGACAAAGAAGTCGGCAGCGGCCAGAACGGGGTCAACCCCGTCAGTCAAGCAGGCCCCGTTCTCGCGGGAACAGCCCCGGCCGCACTGGACGGCAGCGGCCAACAAGGTGGGAGATATCGTGATGCGCGCACTTCTTATGGGTTCGGTTGCATTGTGCGTATCCCAGGGCGCCTTCAGCGAGGCCGTCGTCGCCCAGGAAGCCCAGTCTCCGCCGGCCTCGGCCAGAACCGGAATCGAAGACATCATCGTCACCGCCCAGCGCCGGCAGGAAGCCGTGCAGGATGTGCCGATCGCGATCAGCGCCTTCTCGGCTGCCAGCCTCGAAGCCAAGGGCATCACCAACACCCTGTCGCTCATCGGCTATGTGCCCAACATGTTCGGCTCGAACAACACCGGTCTCGGCTCGGCCAACACCTATTATCTGCGCGGCCTCGGCAACACCGAAACGATCGCCACCTTCGATCCGCCCGTCGGCACCTATGTCGACGACATCTACCTGTCCCGCCAGAACGGCAACAATTTCAGCTTCTTCGATGTCGAACGCGTTGAAGTGCTGCGCGGCCCGCAGGGCACGCTGTTCGGCCGCAACACCACGGGCGGCGCTGTCGCTGTCATCATGAAGCGCCCGGCCGCGGAATTCGGCGGCTTCGTGGAGGCCGGCTACGGCAGCTTCGATCGCTGGATGGTCCGCGGCTCCGTCGATCTGCCGCTCACCGAAATGGTCCAGGTGAAGCTCTCGGGCTACTACCAGGACGATAAGGGCTATGTGAAAAACACCACGACCGACCAGCGCACCAACGATAGCGACATGGCCGGCCTTCGCCTGGCGATCCAGCTGAAACCGGTGGAAAACCTGATCTGGAACGCTTCGGTCGCCTACATGGAATCCAACGGGGAGAATATCGCCAACTTCCAGTGCGATCCGCGAAACCCGACAGATTGCAACGGCCGCTTCAGTACCACGGGCCTCCTCACCAACCGCAAGCTCGGCGGGGTCCCGCAATACAGCGTGCCAATTTCCGGCCGGAAGGCGAACAACACGCTCGGCAACCAGGTCGCCACCACGCTCGTCACGTCCAACATCGAATGGGCCGGTGAAAACCAAACGCTGAACCTCATCACCGGCATCGTCGACATGCGCCAGCGTTTCGCGATGGACTTCGCCGATGGCCGCGGCCTGCCCAACGTCGCCAATCCAACCCCCACCGTTCGCGGCTTCGCCAACGGCGGCTTTTCCATCCTGAACGATGGCGCGCACCAGCAATTCACCCAGGAAATCAAGCTCACGGGCAATTTCGCCGAGGGCTTCCTCGATTATGTCGCGGGCGTCTACCTCTACGACGAAAGCAACACGACCGATTTCGCAGATCTTTTCACGGTCGATATCGGCACGCCGAACGGCCTCCCGCTGCTGCTGGCAGACCGGGTGCTTGCCAACAAGACGACCGCCAAGGCCGGCTTCCTCCAGGTGGATGCCAATTTCGGCGAGAAGCTCACCGCCACAGCCGGCATCCGCTACACAGACGAAAAGAAGACCTTCTCGATCTTCGACAATCGCGCCAACTGCGCAGCGAACCCGGCACCCATCGGCTGCCTCAACAACAACATCGTCGCCTCCAACGGTGTTGCGGTCCCGCTGGAACAGCGCACCAAGATCTGGACGCCGCGCTTTGCCGTCAACTACAAGCCGAATGACGATGTGCTGCTGTTCGCCATCGCCACCAAGGGCTTCAAATCCGGCGGGTGGAACGCGCGCGGCACCCGTCGCGACCTGTTGCTGCCCTTCGATCCGGAAATCGTCTGGTCTTATGAAGCCGGCGTGAAATCCGAATGGCTGGACAACCGTCTGCGGGTGAATTTCACGGGCTTCATCATCGACGTCAGCGCACTACAGGTTCCCACGGCATTCCAGAACCCGGCCGATGGCAGCGTCACCTTCATAACCCAGAACTTCGCCGACTATCGGAACAAGGGCCTCGAACTGGAAATCACCGCCCAGCCTGTCGAAGGCCTCAGCCTCTACTTCAACCTCGGCTGGCAGGACGACCGGTACGAGGTCTCCGACACGCTCGATGCCAACGAATATGGAATAAAGGCCGTCCGCAAACAACAGGCGGACTGCCGCGCCCAGCTTGCCGCCGGCCGCATTCCGCTGTCGCCCGGCGCCACCAACGCGCCTGATTGCGGCGCCGGCATCGTGACCGTGACCGGAGACATCGCAACCCCCGTCCGCACGCCGGACTGGTCGATGGCCTTTGGCGGCAGCTACGATATCCCGATCCCGTCGGCGGGTATCCGGATCGTGCCGTCGGTCAACTTCGTCTATCGTTCGGAACTGGAAACCGGCACCGCGGGCGCCAGCATCTGGACCGGCGCGTCACCGCCCGCCTTCAACGGCACGGTATTCCCGGCAAATCCGTTCGGCGGGGATTTCATCACCGGCTCGCGCACCGCTGCGCACTGGCTGGTGAACGCAGCGCTCGCCGTCCGCACAGACGACGACACCTGGACGCTTAGCCTCGAATGCGAAAACTGCTTCGACGAGGCCTACGGCCAGTCCAGCCTCGTGAACTACACCTACCTCAATTCGCCGCGGACCTGGATGCTGCGCGCCCGAAGGAACTTCTGACCGGATGAAAAGCGATGACGCTCAGATGACAGGCAAGCAATCCGGCCCGGACCGCAGCCTCCAATCCAGCCCCGCAAATGGCGCAGGCGGCCCGGAACAGCGCAGCGAATTCTCGCTCGGCTGGACCATCCTTCTTGCCTGCATGATCGCGGTCGCTACCGGGGCGTCGCCCATCCCCTACAACACCATCGGTTTTTTCATGCCCGAGCTCAATCGGGAGTTCGGCTGGAGCTTTGCCGAAATCTCGCTCGGAATCACCATCTACGGCGTTCTCGGCGCGCTTCTGGCGCCGCTGTTCGGCGCCTGGGCAGATAAATATGGCGCCAAGCGCGTCGGCCTCATCAGCCTCGCGATGTTCGGCATCGTCTTCGGCAGCTTCGCCTTCGTCGGCAACAGCATCTGGCATTTCTACATCCTGTGGATGCTGGTCGGCCTCGTCGGCATCGGCTCCACCCCGGTCAGCTTCTCGCGCCTCGTCAACACCTGGTTCTTCAAACGGCGCGGGCTGGCGCTGGGCATAATGCTCGTCGGCACGTCCATCGCCGCAATCATCATACCCCCGTTGGTCACCTGGGCGATCGCCGAATTCGGCTGGCGCAAGGCCCATCTCGTGGTAGCGGCCCTTCCGCTCCTCGTCGGCCTGCCGCTGGGCTTCTTCCTGATGCGTGAGCCACAGCGCCACGAACGACCCGCCGGCGGCGCGGGCTCGGCCCAGACCGGGGCCTCGCTGGGCGAGGCGTTCCGCGACAGGCGCTTCTGGATCATGGCCGTCTCCATCTTCATGATCGCCTTTGCCTATGGCGGCGCCCACATCCACATGCCTGAAATCGTGAAGATGCACGGCTTCACCGGGCAGGATGCCGCGCGCGTCATGCAGGTGCTCGGCCTGTCCATCCTTGCCGGCCGGATCATCACCGGCCTGCTGCTTGATCGCTTCTGGGCACCGGCTGTCTGCTTCCCGATCCTGTGCCTGCCCGCCGTTTCAGTCCTCATCCTCATCGGAACGGAGCCGGATTTCTCGATGGTGCTGCTCGGCGCGTTCCTGCTCGGTTTTGCCGCCGGTGCCGAAAGCGATCTCATCGCCTATCTGGGCAGCCGCTATTTCGGCCTTCGCAACTACGGCAAGATCTATGGCTTCCTTTACATGAGCTTTGCCCTCGCATCGGCCTTCTCGCCAGCCGTCTATGGCGCGGTCCGCGATGCCACCGGCAATTATGATGGCATGCTCACGGTTGCCGCCTTCCTGTTCGTCGGCGGCGGCGCACTGCTCCTCACGCTCGGCCGCTATCCCGAACTCGAAGCACCGGCAGACCTCGCGGTAGACGATCCGGAACCGGGCGCGGCCACCCCCGGCGCCCGATCCGCGCCCGGCACAGCCTGAAAAGGACTGGCCATGACAAACCCGCCCGAACCCTATTTCGCAGTCGCCCTCCAGATGCGCGCATGGAGCGTGGATCAAGCCGCAGATGCCGTGGCTGCCCGCGTCGGCATGCTGGCCGCCATCACCCGCCTCGATCGGGAGCTCTCCGGCGTCAAAGCGTTCGTGGAACGCTTCTCGGGCCAGCGCCTCAAGCTGGTCGTCCTCCCCGAATATCTCTTCTCCAGCTTCGAAACCGGCCGCACACCTGATTTCCGCGCCCGCGCCGCCTTCGATCCGGGCGGGCCGGAATACCAGGCGCTCGGTGCCGTCGCCCGACGCCACGGCTTGTTCCTGTCCGGCAACGCCTACGAAACAGATCCGCACTTCCCGTTGCTCACCTTCCAGACGAGCTTCATCATCGCGCCCTCGGGTGAAACCATCCTGCGCTACCGCCGCCTATACTCGCTCTACACAACCACCCCGCACGATGTCTGGAGCGAATACCGCAAACACTACAGCCACGATCAGGTCTTTCCCGTCGCCGACACCGAAATCGGGCGTCTGGCGTGCATCGCCAGCGAGGAAATCCTCTACCCGGAAATCGCCCGGACGCTGGCCCTGAAGGGCGCAGAAGTGCTGCTCCACTCCTCCTCCGAACAGGGCTCGATGCTCGCCACCCCCAAGCAGATCGCCCGCCGCGCCCGTGCGTTTGAAAGCATTGCCTGCGTCGTGTCCGCCAACACCGCCGGTATAGAAGGCGGCGGCCTCATGGGCAGTTCGGCAGACGGCAACAGCGCCATCATCGATTGGCGCGGCCTCGTTCTGGCCGAAGCCCTGACCGGCGAAAACGCCAACGCCTGTTCCGAAATCGATATCGGCGCCATCCGCCGCGCCCGGGCCAAGCCCGGCATGTCCAACACGCTGGCCCGCCAGCGCCCCGACCTGTTCCGCGAAACCTATGCAGGCACCGTCTGGCCCGCCGACACCCTGATCGAAAACGGCAAGGCCCGCGCCCCCGTCCGCGGCGAACAGGCCGCAACACTCGAGGCCGTGATCCGGGCACGCCAGGCCAAGGGGCTGATATGAAGCGGTCCCCGCCTGCAGCGGCGAAAGCCCTGCTGCACCGCCCCATTTTGCGTTATACCAACGTCGGCCCAGCCAGCATGCGTAGGATTACCCCATGAAGAAGCGCGATGATATTCCGCCCGATTACCGCGAGGTAAAGCGCCACGGCGTCTTCCCCGAAGTGGCGCATGATGAAGCCGCGCGCTTCAACTTCCTGGCCAATCTGAACCGCCATGTGGCCGGCGTGCTGGGTGCCGGCAACAAGGCCGCCTATGAAACGCGGGTGCTGCCGGCGTTCGTGAAGGCGGAAGGGCGCGCCCCGAAAGACCGGTTCGAAATCCGCCATGCAATGAACCGGGATCCCTATCACCGCTTCTGGTCGGCGATGAAGCGCAACTCGATGGAGATGCGCCAGCAGGCCGGGCGCGCGATGGTGCTGCGCCAGCTCGATGATCTCGGCGTGAAGGCGGCGGCGTTGAACATGGGCCAAGATACGCTGGAACTGCATCCCGAAGTCGCGGTGCCGCGCTACCAGGCGGCAGTCGATATCCACTGCATGCCGGGCAGCTATTACACAGAGGCGGCGCCGGGCGACGTGCTGGCGGGTGCCAACTATGATTGCGGGATTTTCGCGACAACGGGCGGCGCGCTCGGCGGGCTGACGGATGGCGGCGGCCAGGCGCTGGTGAAATGGATCAGCGAGGCACGGCCCGGCTGGGTTCCGGGTCGTGTGCTCGATATCGGCTGCACGATCGGCCACAATGTGGTGCCACTGGCGCTCGCCTTCCCGGAAACAGAATTCTGGGCGATCGACACGGCGGCCCCATCCCTGCGCTATGCCCACGCCCGGGCACGCAGCCTTGGTGCCACCAACATCCGCTTCGTGCAGATGAACGCCGAGGATCTTTCGCGCTTTCCCGATGGCCATTTCGATTGGGTGCAGACAACGATGTTCCTGCACGAACTCAGCGGCAAGGCGCTGCCACGGATCATCGCGGAAGGGGCACGCGTGCTCGCGCCGGGCGGCCTGATGCTGCATCTGGAACAGCCGGCCTATACCGAAAAGATGCCGCTGTTCGAACAGTTCATGCGCGACTGGGATGCGTTCAACAACAACGAGCCTTTCTGGTCGGCCATGCATTCCCTCGATATCCCCGCCATCATGGACGCGGCCGGCCTCCCGAAGGATCACCAGTTCTCCATCCGCGTGGCAGCCGAAGTCGACCCCGATATCTTTCCCGCCGCCGCAAGCGGTTCGGAAGAGGATTACGGCCGGGCCGCTGCATGGGACGCATACGGGGTCTGGAAACCACAAGGTGATGCCCTGAAAGCGCTCAGGGAGGCCGCGGAATGAGCATCGACCCCCTCATCCTCGCCGGCGCCAGAGCCAGGGGAAAGCGCCCGGCCTTCCTCGAACTGCCGGAAAGCGACCGGCTCCTGTCGATGCTCATGGCGCTCGCCAGCGATGTCGCGGTAATGCGCGAGCGGCTCGATACAGTCGAACGCCTGCTCGATACCAAGGGCGTCGTCACCCGCGCCGACATCGAGGGCTTCAAGCCCGATCGCAACGCCGCCTACGAACGCGGCCTGCTGCACCGCGAGCTGGTCGCCCGCCTCATGCGTGGCGTCCAGCAAGACATGGAAGCACTCGTCGAAGCCGAACAGTCGCTCGAAGACATCTCGCTGGAGCTGCGCGACAGTTGACGCCGGGCCCGGCGTTGCTAGCCTCGCACGCATGCAAGACATCCTGATCTGGCTCGCGGCCGGCTATCTCCTCGGCAGCATCCCCTTCGGCCTTCTCCTCACCCTCCTGAGCGGCGGAGGGGACATCCGGTCCATCGGCTCGGGCAACATCGGTGCCACCAACGTGCTGCGCACCGGCAAGAAGGGCGTGGCGGCGGCAACCCTGCTGCTCGATGCCGGCAAGGGTGCGCTCGCCGTGTGGCTGGGCCTGCGCTATGGCGGCGAAGCCGGCATGCTGGCAGGGGCCATCGGCGCGTTTGCCGGCCACGTTCACCCGGTCTGGCTGGGCTTCAAGGGCGGCAAGGGCGTCGCCACCCTGCTTGGCATCACCATCGCTCTCGCACCGCTTGCCGGGCTGTTCTTCGCGCTCGCGTGGCTCGGCGTTGCGCTGGCCAGCCGCATCTCTTCGCTCGGCGGGATCACAGGCGGCTTTGCCGCAGCCGTGGCCTTGTTCAGCCTCGGGTGGGCAAACAGCGCTCTGGTCGTCGTCGCCCTGTCTGTCTGGGTGCTGTGGACCCACCGCGACAACATAGCCCGGATAAAGGCCGGGACCGAGCCGCGAATCGGCCGCAAAGGGTGAACGCCTTTTCACCAGCCGAAAGACTGGCCCGCCTGCGCCTCGTTCGCACCGATGGAATCGGCCCCGTTTCCTTTGCCCAGCTCATCGGCCGCTTCGGCTCGGGGCTGGCCGCCGCCGAAGCGCTGGCCGCCATGGGCAAGCCACTGGCAGACCCATCCGTTGCCGCAACCGAAACGCAACGCGCAATCACGCTCGGCGCGCGCCACCTGTTCCACGGCGAGGCGGATTATCCACCCCTGCTCGCCGAACTGGCAGATCCACCCCCCGTTCTCGTCACCACGGGCGATCCCGCGCTAGCGCACCGCCCGGTCGTCTCCATCGTCGGCGCCCGCAACGCCAGCGCTGCGGGACGCGGCCTCGCAAGGGCCATGGCCCAAGAACTGGGGCAAGCCGGTTGGGTGGTGGCGTCGGGCATGGCGCGCGGCATCGATTCAGCGGCCCACGGCGGCGCCATCGAAACCGGCACAATCGCCTGCGTCGCGGGCGGCGTCGATATCGCCTACCCACCCGAAAATGCGGCGCTGCAGGCCGATGTCGCCGCCAACGGCCTCATCCTCTCCGAACTGCCCCCCGGCACCGAACCCCAGGCACGCCATTTCCCGCGCCGGAACCGCCTCATCGCCGGCGTCGGCCGCGGCGTCATCGTCATCGAGGCCGCACCCGGCTCGGGCAGCCTCATCACCGCGCGTCTTGCGGGCGAAGCCGGGCGCGACATCATGGCCGTGCCCGGCCACCCGATGGATCCGCGCTCCAGGGGCGGCAACGGCCTCATCAAGGATGGCGCAGTGCTGGTGGAAACAGCAGCCGATGTGCTCGCCGTCCTTGCCCCCTTCGCGCTTGCTCCGCACTCCGCGCGCCACATCCAGCGCGCCGCACGGCCAGGCCCGGGGCGCATCGCGCGCCCGGCGATCGCTTCGGCTACCGCTTCACCCGCTCCAGCCCGGCATTTCGCGCCCGAAGGCCGCACCGGTGTCATCATCGAACTGCTGTCGGTCAGCGGCGTCCCCGTCGACGAGGTGATCCGCGCATCAGGCCTTCCGGCGGCCGATGTCCAGGCCATCCTCAGCGATCTCGAACTCGATGGAAAGGTCACCCGCCTGCCAGGCGGCAAGGTTGCGCTGGCTGCACAGGTTGCGTGAAGCCCGCATCGGGCGCTATTGCCCCCAGCCACATAATCCGGATTCCCGCAGCGTGCCTGCACAAGCAGGCACCGCAAAAGAGAGGACCTGAATGGATCTCGTCATCGTCGAATCGCCGGCCAAGGCCCGGACGATCGAGGGCTATCTCGGTGCCGGCACCAAGGTGCTGGCCAGCTTCGGCCATGTCCGCGATCTTCCCGCCAGCGACGGCAGCGTCGATCCGGATCATGATTTCGCCATGCGCTGGGAAGTCTCGGCGGATCGCGCCCGCCAGCTCAAGGCCATCACAGATGCCGCAAAGACCGCAGACCGCGTCATCCTCGCCACCGACCCCGATCGCGAAGGCGAAGCCATCTCCTGGCACCTCGCCGAAGTGCTCGCCGCAAAGAAGGCCATCCCCAAGGGCGGCCTGTCGCGCATCACCTTCAACGCCGTCACCAAAGACGCCGTGCGCACCGCGATGGCAAACCCGCGCCAGATCGACCAGCCGCTGGTCGATGCCTATCTTGCGCGCCGGGCGCTCGATTATCTGGTCGGCTTCACGCTGTCCCCCGTCCTGTGGCGCAAGCTCCCCGGCGCGAAAAGCGCGGGCCGCGTGCAGTCCGTCTCGCTCCGCCTCATCGTCGAGCGCGAGCGCGAGATCGAGGCCTTCACCCCGCGCGAATACTGGAGCGTGGAGGCCCGGCTGAAAACCGTCGGCGGCCATGCCGTTCGCGCCCGCCTGCTCATGCTGGATGGCAAGAAGCTCGACAAGTTCGCCTTGCCGAACGAACAGCAGGCAGAAGTGGCGCGCGGCCGTGCTGCCGCCACAGCCTTCGAAGTTTCGGCAGTCGAGCTGAAAAGCGCGGTTCGCAATCCTGCGCCGCCCTTCACAACTTCGACGCTCCAGCAAGAAGCGTCGCGCAAGCTCGGGCTCGGCGCACAGGAAACCATGCGCTCGGCCCAGAAACTCTACGACGCCGGGCATATCACCTACATGCGTACAGATGGCGTTTCGATGGACGCAGACGCCATCAACAACGCCCGCGACGTGGTGATGGAACGCTACGGGATGGACCATGTCCCCGAAAAGCCCCGCTTCTATTCCGCCAAGGCCAAGAATGCGCAGGAAGCCCACGAAGCGATAAGGCCGACCAACTTCGGCAAGACAGCGCATGTGCTGGGACTCTCCGAAATGGACGCAAAGCTCTACGACCTCATCTGGAAGCGCGCCGTCGCTTCGCAGATGGCATCAGCCCAGCTCGAGCGCACGACAGTCGATTTCCTGTCGGACGACGCCAGCGTGGGTCTGCGCGCCACCGGCACGGTCGTGATCTTCCCCGGTTTCCTCGCGCTCTACTCCGAAGGAACCGACGACACCGAGGACGAAGACGGCGCCCGCCTTCCCAAGCTCCTCGTCGGCGAGCGGCCCAGGACCGAAGGCGTGGACAAGGCCCAGCACTTCACCCAGCCGCCGCCGCGCTATTCCGAAGCCAGCCTCGTAAAGCGCATGGAAGAGCTCGGCATCGGCCGCCCCTCCACCTACGCGTCCATCATCCAGGTCCTGAAAGACCGGGAGTATGTCCGCCTCGAACAAAAGCGCTTCATCGCCGAGGAAAAGGGCCGGCTCGTCACCGCTTTCCTCGAACGCTTCTTCGAACGCTATGTGCAATATGATTTCACCGCCGGCCTCGAAGGCCAGCTTGATGACATCTCCGCCGGAGACGCCGATTACCAGCAGGTCCTCAGGGATTTCTGGGCCGATTTCAAACCCCTCACAACCGAAGTCATGGAGCAGAAGCCCTGGGACGTTGAAAAGGCGCTCGACGAATATCTCGCCCCGCACCTTTTCCCGGCCCGCGAGGATGGCGCCGATCCCCGCACCTGCCCCAGCTGCGATGGCGGGAAACTGGCGCTGAAAGTCGGCAAATTCGGCCCCTTCATCTCCTGCTCCAACTATCCTGAATGCCGCTACACCCGGCAATTCGCCGGCAACGGCGAACAATCCGGCCCGCAACTGCTTGGCGAGGATCCGGCCACCAGCCTCCCCGTCGAAGTGAAATCCGGCCGCTTTGGCCGCTATGTGCAATCGGGTGAAAAGCGCAGCTCAATCCCGAAAGACCTTCTGCCGGATGGTGCCGAACTCGATCTCGCCATTGCCCTGAAACTGCTGTCGCTCCCGCGCGAGGTCGGCCTTCACCCCGAAACCGGCCTTCCCATTGTCGCCAACCTCGGCCGCTACGGCCCCTATCTGCTCCACGATGGCAAATACGCCAACCTGAAGGACACAGCAGACCTGTTCGAAATGGGCATGAACGCCGCCGTCGTGAAACTGGCCGAGCCCAAGGGCGCAGCCCGCCGCGGTGCCGCCGAGCCGATCGCCATCCTCGGTGCGCACCCGGAAAGCGGCGTCGAAGTGAAGGTCCTGAACGGCCGTTTTGGGCCCTATGTGTCCGACGGCATCACGAACGCCAATGTGAAGAAAGGCGTCGACCCCAAGGCCGTCACGCTGGCCGAAGCCGTCGATCTCCTCGCCGAACGCGCCGCCAAGGGCCCGTCGACCGGCCGCAAGGGTGCCCGCAAGGCCAAACCCGCCGTGAAAAAGCCGGCTGGGAAAAAACCGGCCGCGAAAAAGGCCGTAGCCGGAAAGGCAGGCGCTTGAGCCTTCCCGACCGCGAGGCGATCCTCGCCTTCGTGCGGCAAACGCCCGACGCGGTGGGCAAGCGCGAAATCGCCCGTGCCTTCGGCCTGAAAGGCGAAGAGCGCGATGCCCTGCGCGATCTCCTGCGCGCGATGGAGGAAGACGGCCTACTCGCAACCGGCCCAGGCCGCACGCTGCACAGGGCGGGCGGCCTCCCCCGCGTCGCCATCCTCATCGTCGTCTTGTCCGAAGGCGCGCGAATCCTCGCCGTCCCCGAAACATGGGAGGGCGAGGGCGCACCACCCAGGGTCGCAGTCGCAGTCGGTGGGCGCGGGCAGGGCGGCAGATCCGCTGTCGGGGCAGGCGGCCGCCGCGAGCGCTACGAAGCGGGCGACCGCCTCCTCACACGCATCGAAGGCGATCACCCCAAATATCTCGGCACCGTCATCAAGCGCCTTGCACGCGGCCACGCCATGCTGCTCGGCGTTGTCAACAAGGCCGAAGGGGGCGCCCTCATCCTGCGCCCCGTCGACAAGCGCGAGCGCAAGGTCTGGCCAATCCACCACGGCACAGACGTCACCCCGGGCGAACTCGTCCGCGCCGAACTCAAGGGCAGCGGAGCCCGAGCGGCTGCCCACATCACCGAGCGCCTGGGCGACCCGTTCAGTGGCGCAACGCTGAGCAGCATCGCAATCGCCGCCAAAGGCATCCCCGAAGCCTTCCCGCCCGGCGTTGAGGAAGACGCCGAACGCGTCGGCGCAAGCGGCCTCGGCCCCCGCGAAGACTGGAAGGACATCCCCTTCATCACCATCGACCCGGCAGATGCGCGCGACCACGACGACGCCGTCTGGGCCGAACCCGTGTCCGGCTCCGATGGCCAGCCGGCCGGCTGGCGCCTCCTTGTCGCCATCGCCGATGTCAGCTGGTACGTCCGCCCCGGCGCCCCGCTCGATCGCAGCGCCTTCGATCGCGGCAATAGTGTCTATTTCCCCGATCAGGTCGTCCCCATGCTCCCCGAAGCGCTGTCGGCCGGCGCGTGCAGCCTGAAGGCGGGAACCGACAAGGCCGTGCTGGCCGCCAGCCTGTCGGTCTCGGCCCATGGCGAACTCGATGGCTTCACCTTCCACCGCGCCCGGATACGCATCGCCGAAAACCTCGCCTACGAAAGCGCGCAGGCCATCATGGACGGCAAACGGGAAAGCGCGCTCAGGCAACCTGTCCTCGAACCGCTCTGGGGCTGCTGGAAGGCGCTTTCGGCCGCCCGCGCAAAACGCGGCCCGCTCGAACTCGACCTCCCCGAAAAGCGCGTCCTGCTCGATGGCGAGGGCAAGGTCGCAGGCATTGTCATTCGCGAACGGCTCGATGCCCACCGCGTGATCGAGGACATGATGATCGCCGCCAACGTCGCGGCCGCCAAGGCGCTCGAAAGCAGAAAAGCGCCGGTCATGTATCGCTGCCACGAAACCCCGGGCCGCGAAAAGCTCACCAGCCTGAAAGAGTATCTCGATACACTCGGTGTCAGCTTCGCGCTCGGCCAGGTCATCACGCCCGCAATCTTCAACCGGGTGCTCGAGCGCACGAAAGACCGCACCGACACGCAGGAAATCTCCGAAGCCGTGCTCCGCTCGCAGACCCAGGCCTATTATGCCCCGCGCAACACCGGCCACTTCGGCCTTGCGCTCCTCAGCTACGGCCACTTCACCTCGCCAATCCGCCGCTACGCCGATGTCTGCGTCCACCGTGCGCTCGTCAGCGCCTTCAAGCTGGGCGAAGGCGGCCTACCCGACGGGGCCGAACAGCGCTTCGCCCCCATCGGCGACCATATCAGCTTCACCGAACGCCGCGCGATGGAGGCCGAACGCGAGACACTGGACCGCTACATCGCCCGCCACCTCGCCGCCACCGTCGGCCAGGTCGTCCGCGCCCGGATCTCGGGGGTCCAGGCCTTCGGCTTCTTCGCAACGGTCGACGGCATCGGCGGAGATGGCCTCGTCCCCGTCAGCGCGCTCGGTATCGAACGATTCCGCTTCGATGAACAGGGCCGCTACCTCGAAGGCATGGAGAGCGGCACCCGCTATGCCCAGGGCCAGAAGCTCGACCTGAAGCTGGAAGAGGCCGACCGGGTCACCGGTGGCCTCCGCTTCTCCATCCCCGGCGTCGAGGCCGCAGAACGCCCCCGCTTCGGCCGCGAAGGAAGTGCCGGCCGCCGCGGCGGCCCGGCACAAAAGACCGGCCAGAAGCGCGGCGGCCCCCCGCCGGGCGTCAAACGGGGCCGCCGCTGAAGCCCGACCATGCACCCGGGGTTGACCACAGACCCGATTCTCCCTTAAGGCCCACCGCTTTCCGGGGCTCATTCGCGCCCGGGCTCTTTCATATGGTTCGAGGACGACATGGCGAAGCCAACAACGATCAAGATCAAGCTGGTGAGCACGGCAGACACGGGTTACTATTACGTAACCAAGAAGAACCCGCGCACGCAGACCGAAAAGATGCTGATGCGCAAATATGATCCGGTTGTCCGCAAGCATGTGGAATTCAAGGAAGCCAAGATCAAATAGGCTGACCCCGGCACGCTCTGGTGCCCGGCACCAGGGCCTGATCTGGCGAAAGCCCGGCCGGCAGGGCGATGGCCAACAGGCCACCGAACCCGCTGGCTCCACCCCGACACCATAAAACACTTACCCATCCCCCGCCTTCCCGCTATGCCCCACCGCGTGACCAGAAGCGTGAACGAAGCTCTCGCCCTCCGGGCCCTCGCAGCCGTCATCGCAGACGAACCGCTGCGCACCCGCTTCCTGTCCCTCACCGGCTATGATGTCCCCACGCTCCGCGCCCGCGCCGGAGAGGCCGACGTACTCGAAGCCGTCACCGATTTCCTCGCAGCGCACGAGCCCGATCTCATCCGCATCGCCGAAAGCCTCGGCGTAAAGCCGGAAACGCTCGCAAGCGCCATGGCATGAAGCCCCTCCTCATCCTCGATTGCGACGAGGTGATCCTGGAATTCGCCGGCCCGCTCGCCCGCTGGCTGCGCAAAGCGCGCAACATCGATCTCCGGTTCGATAGCTTCGCCCTCGTCGGCAACATGCGCCATATCGGCTCGGGCGAACTGGTCGAAGCCGCCGATTTTCCCACCCTCCTCGATGGCTTCTTCGAACATGGTCAGCACCTCCAGGCGCCCGCCCCCGGCGCCATCGAAGCGCTCACCGCGCTCGCCCGCGATGCAGACATCGTCGTCCTCACCAATATCCCGGCCGCTTGGCGCGATATCCGGATCGATATCCTCAAGGGCCATGGCCTCGATGTCCCGGTCCACGCCAACGATGGCCCCAAGGGCCGCATGGTAAAAGACCTCGCCGGCAGCCGTCGCGCCATCTTCGTCGACGATCTCCCGCCCCATCACACAAGCGTCGCAAAGCATGCACCGGGCGTCGGCCGCCTGCACATGGTCGCGGATGCGACCTTGCGGACCTTGATTCCCCCCGCACCAGACGCGCATGCCCGGATCGATAGCTGGGAAGACGCGCAACACTGGATCCGCGACACCCTGGAAGGACCGCAAAGATGACCATAGAGACAAGGCTGCAAAACCTCGGCCTCACCCTGCCAGCAGCAGCGGCCCCGGTTGCTTCCTATGTTCCCACGGTCGAGGCCGGCGGCATGCTCCATGTGTCGGGCCAGATCAGCTTCGCGGCAGACGGCAGCCTCATCAAGGGCCGCCTCGGCGCAGACATGTCGGTCGCAGACGGGATTGCCGCCGCCGAACGCTGCGCCCTCATGATCCTGGCCCAGGTCAATGCCGCGCTTGGCGGATTCGATCGCGTCGAACGCATCGTGAAGCTCGGCGTCTTCGTCCAGTGCACGCCGGATTTCACAGATCAGCCCGAAGTCGCCAACGGCGCGTCCGATCTGTTCGTGAAGGTCTTTGGCGATGCCGGAAAGCATGCCCGCGCCGCCGTCGGCGTCCCCGCGCTGCCGCGCGGCGTCGCGGTGGAAGTGGATGCGATCCTCAAGCTCCGATGATCCGGGCCATATGAAAGGCCGCCGCTGACATGACGGCCACGCGCATCGCGCGCCTTCTCTCTTGCGCCAACGATATCGCAGCCGAAGACTGGGACCGTCTGGCCGGCCCCGGCAACCCCTTTGCCTGCCACGCTTTCGCCACCGCCCTCGAGGAATCGGGCAGCGCCACGGATCGCGCCGGCTGGCGGCCGCTCCACATTGTTGTCGATGGTGCAGATGGCCGCCCCGCCGGAATCCTACCCGGCTACCTGAAAGGCCACAGCCAGGGCGAATATGTATTCGATCACGGCTGGGCAGATGCCTGGACGCGCGCCGGCCTCCCCTATTACCCCAAGCTCCAGCACGCCACGCCCTTCACGCCGGCCACCGCCCCCAAGCTGCTCTCGAACGATCTCGAAACCAGCGCCATCCTCATTGCCGCCAGCGAAACCATCGTGCGCGAAAATGATCTCTCCAGCGCCCATGCCACCTTCCTCACAGATGCAGACGCCGCACAGTTCGAAGCCGCAGGCTGGCTCCAGCGCAACGACGTGCAGTTCCACTGGCTCAACGAAAGCCACAGCGGCTTCGATGATTTCCTCGGAACCCTCAGCTCGCGAAAAAGAAAGACCCTCCGCAAGGAACGGGAAGCCGCGCTTGCCGGCGTCGACGAGATCGTCTGGCTCAGCGGCAAGGACCTCACCGAAGCCGCGTGGGACGCGTTCTGGGTCTTCTATCAGGATACTGGCATCCGCAAATGGGGCCGCCCCTATCTCACCCGCACCTTCTTCTCCCACATCGGCGAGCGCATGGGCGAAAAGATCGTGCTGGTCATGGCGAAAAAGGCCGGCCGCTACGTCGCGGGCGCGCTAAACTTCCTGGGCGACGATTGCCTCTACGGCCGGCAATGGGGCTGCACACAGGAAGTCCCCTTCCTCCATTTCGAGCTCTGCTATCACCAGGCGATCGACATCGCGTGCCAGCGCGGCCTCACCAGGGTGGAGGCCGGCGCGCAAGGGCAGCACAAGGTCGCGCGCGGCTACCGCCCCGTCCTCACCCGCTCGGCCCACTTCGTCGCCGATCTGCGCTTCAAGGCCGCGGTCGAGGATTTCCTCCGCCGCGAACGCCCGGCCGTCGCCATGGAAGCAGAGGCGCTCGCCCAAAGCCTCCCCTTCAAAACCGTCTCAGGCTGATGCCCCTAGCGGGCTGAGCCGGGCCAGCAGCAACGCCTGCAAGTCCGCCAGCGCGTCGATGTCCTCGAAGTCCGCGGCGGAAACGACTGTCTCCACCACCCCGTCCCGCTCCAGCACGATCGCCGGCAGCGCAATCGCTTGAAATCGTTGCTCCCCCGCCAATTCGTCCCGATACAGGAACACAACCGGGTGCGGCAGCGCGGCCACTGTCTGCGCCCACGCCCGCTTCATCCCCAGCAGCCCATATGTCACCCCGCACAGGCGGCAGTCATAGGTCTCGGGGCGAAGCATCTTGTGCACCATGTCGATCGCGCCGTTCACCACCCCGGCATCGGCATTGTAGATCATCAGCAGACAGTCAGCCATGCCACTTCCTAAAACGAACCCGCCACACCCTATGCACCGGGTTCCAAAATCATCCGCGAGGTCACGCGCGGGGCACCAGCCGCCTGAATATCCACCAGTTGCCCGCGCCATAGATGATGATGTTGATAACGGCAAAGAAGGTCCAGTATATCCACCCGCTCGTGAAATCCGCGATGCGAAAGCGCGGGTTTATCAGCAGCTGGCTCACGCCTGCCATGAACAGCCCCAGCCAGCTGAACGCCATGTCGATCATGTGCGAACGAAGCCGCGCCGGATCGCGGCTGCGAAGCCAGCGCGCCAGATTTATCGTGCCGCTCCCCAGCGAAAACAGCCCAACCAGCGCCAGGATATAAAAGAACAGTAACTGCGCACCGGGCCGATAGGTCGCAAGCGCGCTCAGCAGCGCCACCAGCATGACCGGGATGTAAATCGCGCCCAGCAGCCGGTGGACTGGCGTCCCCTTCGGTGCGAAAAGCTGGATCGCACCCAACGGCAAAGCCACCAGCGAGGCAAGGAAATGCACGAGGATGAGCGGAGGCAGATCGGCGAACATGGCAGCTCCTGAACTGTTCAAAGGTCGGGGGAAGGCAACAGGTTCAACCGATGGCCGGGGCACCCGCAAGCCAGGTTTCGCGGATGCCGCAAAGCCCTTCGTCAACCTCGGCGCATGCCGGTTTCACGCATCGTGAACGCCACCCCGGAACCGCGCGTGAAGGGCAAGGTGTTCCTCGTCTCGGTGCTGGCGGCCTGGCTGCTGTGCGTGCTCGCCGGGCCGTTCCACACAGCAACCCTGCCGCTCCCCACACGAACGCTGCTGTGGGGGGTGCTCATCGGCATCAATGCCCTGAAATGGTGGGCCTGGTATCGCTGGCTCGGCCCCCGCATCCCGCCCGGGGTCTGGCCCGACATCGCGCTCGCAGGCGTCGGAGCTATAGTGCTGAACGCAACATTGCCGCTGGAAATCACATGGATCTATCGCGCCGTCGGGCTCGATGTCGCACCCGGCTGGCTGGGGCTGTGGCTGGTCGCCGTCGCCATCGCGGTATCGATCAGCACCGTGGTCGCGGTCGCCAGGCAGGCAGCCCCGCAGGCCGAACCTCAACCCCCAGCGCCCGGCCTCGTTCTCCCGCGCGGGCTGGCGCTCAAGGCGGATCTCTCCCGCGTGCTGGCCATCAGCGCAGAGGATCATTATCTCCGGCTCCACTTGGACGGCGGCGAAAAGCCCCTTATCCTCTACCGCTTCGGCGATGCGCTGGCCGATCTCACCGGCCACGAAGGCCTGCAAATCCATCGCGGCGCATGGGTCGCGGCCCGCGCCACCACCACAGCCGAGCGCGAGGGCCGCCGCTGGTGGCTCCGTCTGCCGGATGGCACCCGCCTGCCCGTATCAGATCGCCACCTCGCCGCAGTCCGCGCGAAAGGCTGGCTCATGCCCCGTCCCTCAGGCGAAACACTGTCACTCAGGCAAGACGGCGCGCACCGAAAGTTAACCTCCGGCTGAACCGCACTCCGCGCGCCGGCCGTCAGGCCGAATGCGATTTGTCTCGCGAACGTCCACCGGCATCGCCCGCGCTAGATTCCGATGCAAAGATATTTGGTCTCGAGATACTCATCCAGGCCGTATTTCGATCCCTCCCGGCCGATGCCGGATTCCTTTACGCCGCCGAACGGAGCCACTTCCGTGCTGATAACTCCAGTGTTGATCCCCACCATCCCATATTCCAGCGCCTCCGCCAGCCGGAACACGCGGGACAGATTCTGCCCGTAGAAATAGGCTGCAAGGCCAAAGCGTGTGGCATTGGCAGCCGCGATCACTTCGGCATCATCCTCGAACCGGAACACCGGAGCCAGCGGCCCGAACGTCTCCTCGGTCGCAACCGCCATGTCCGCCGTCA
>Ga0105045_10000173_pt1 | contig 40156 bp, 89 predicted proteins | sample MAT02_FD_78089 | JGI IMG/M metagenome (GOLD analysis project Ga0105045, IMG submission 78089) | Freshwater microbial communities from Lake Fryxell liftoff mats and glacier meltwater in Antarctica - MAT-02 (megahit assembly) | ecosystem: Environmental > Aquatic > Freshwater > Ice > Liftoff...
AATCTGTACGTTCTGGTCTCAACAAATGAGACTTGTTTATACCTTGAGAAAAGATAGTCTTTTCCTAGAAACTTACGTAGATTTTAAGATAAGCCCGTATCGCCCTCCTAGTCGTTTGATGCGAAGAAGATTATTACGCGCCGACGAACAGGCCCTCCGCATGTATGTTGTGTTAAATACCTGGGAGGAAGACACCGCAGACGCCACAGACGCCATAGAGGCCATAGAGGCAGAAGGAACAAGCCAAACAAGTGCATAAAAAACTAAAAAAAGATGAGGTGAGATTATTAACCACCACCGCGAAACAAACTCTTAAACCGGGAACATTTTTCTATAATTGCTACCCAAAACAGAGACCTGATTTTGAACAAGAAAGTCAAAAGATTGTAGAAAAGATGATGGCCTGCGCAAAAGTCCTAAACAAGAAAAACCCAGGTTTAGTTGCGGTTAGCGATATTTTTCTGTCACTTGACTTTGAAGATGAAGAAAAACTTGACTTTGAATGTCTTGATACTATGTCTGACGTCTGGCAAACTAATCTTCTGTTGGCAAGAGTTGCAGACATACTCCGTAGGCAGGAAAAGTTTAACTTTATTTCTCTTACGCCCGAGAACTTTTTTTTGTTGAGCAAGTATTGGGGAGCAAGTTTGTGTTTTACCTGCAAAGAAATGAAGACGAAAGAAGACCATATTGCCTATAATGAAAGTTATAATCGTTCTAGTGAAAAGTATAAAAAAGATTTTAACCTTGCAGAATTAGAACCTTCTGTTGGTGTATTAATTTTTAGGTCAGCAAAAGAAAAGCCCCGTACTAATCTATTAAAAAATTATTTTGCGTATGCTTATCTTGACGGCTTTGACAAACGAATCGTAAAGTTTATTTGCGAGTGAAAAAGGGAATCACTAAAATTCTCAAAAAAAATTTTCGGCAAAAAAGCGTAGGGGTCAAGCCCCGCAAATGAACCCCTTGACCCGGTGACTTTGGATGTGGGGGTGCCTGGGGTCAAAAAGCCCCACCCTGGGGCACCCATTTAAGGGGTGGGGTCAAAAGACCCCTTGACCCCCCTGTTATGCTGTGCTATACTCACAGCACGTCAAACACGCCTCTGAGCCAAGCGCTCCAAAACAATCCAAGCCACCAGCCAACTATAAAGCCAATCATCAAACCACCGATCATCGTCTTAGTGTTTTCTTGCATGGGTATATAATAGCAGAAACAAAAGGATGTGCAAGGGATGTGTAAGGGAACTTAGGGCATAAGGCCCAAAAGAAACCATGACTTTACCGTGCCTTGACTTAGTGCGATTAAATCCGAACCATGGTGATGCGTGTGCGGAGGGATGCACGCGTAAAAAATGTTCCCGGCAAGCCTTGGCATGTGGTAAGTCAAGGCGCTTAATACCTCAACAGGGTTAAAGCCAGCGGCTTTAAGGTCAAGTGACAGAAAGGTCAAGTCACGACACGCTTGACCTAGATTAAGCGCGGTATGGTGCGCGGTATGGTTCAGTGTCAGGGTCAGTGTCAACATACCTGTATAATAGCAGAAAAGAAGCGAGGGGCAAGGGATGTTTTCCGCTTGCCCCTCCGCTCTCTTCAGTCTGCCATGTCGCGGGCATAGGCATCGTTTGCCTCGCTTATAGCGTCGTATCGTGCGTTAGCCTCATATGAGGCGTTCTCTGCCTCTTGGCATCCTGCAAACGGATCTGCCAGGGGGCAAATAAGCATACATGGCGAGCTGCCACAAGCGCCACAGGAAAAACCAACTACCAGCGTTTTCTCTTTTGACATACAGATACTTTAGCAGAGAAAGAGAAGAGCGCAAGCAGAAAATATCCCTTGCACTCCCTCCGATTCCTTTATTTCAAGTCAAGTCAATAGGGGTAGCCATCATCCATCTCATCATGGTAATCGTCGTCATCATCATTCACGACGTCACGTTGAGAACGTCGATCGCATACTTCATTCACGCGATTAAGTTCACGCCTTACCTCGGCGAGTTCGCCAACGACGCGCTTTACTGCCGCTTCCAAACTCTCGCCTGGAAAAGATCCAAGTTCCGCGAGAAGGTGTTCTGTCAACTCATCGGATGTGCGTGCGTTGCTCATTTTCTTTTCTCTTTTCCTGGTCTAGCGTTTTACTAGAGAGATAAGAATAGCATCAAAAGAGAAGAGTGCAAGGCTTATTTTTTGCTTGCACTCTCACTTAGTGTCCCTTAAACTTCTTTCACACCGGGCGCAAGCGGCGTGAGTGCGTCGATGTGCAAACCTGCGTAGTCCGAACAAACGTGAGCCTCGCACCCTGGAAATAGTCGCTCGACGATCTCCTCTGGAGTGCCCGTACAGTCTGCGAACGCCATCGCATACCAAACACGCGTTCCAACTTTCCAACCGTGCCCTTCAGAGACGAATGAACCACTAACGCGATGTTTAGTGGCGCCAACAGGAAGGAAAATACTTCCGACCTTGCGCGAGTAAAGGTAGGTGGTTTCGTTCGTTAGTTCTTCGTTTGTTGACATACAGATACTTTAGCATCAAAAGACTAGGGTGCAAGGTTTATTTTCTTTCCCCCTTGCGCCCTCCCTTTAATCAGCAACCTATTGCTATTTCCCAAAGCACTTCGTCAAGCGAACCATCGCAAGGGCTAAGGTAAGATCGAAGCCAAGGGCGACGTTCGTTTCGCTCCTGCCTTGCGCGAGCATTCTCGCTCCGCTGATCCATTGCGTCTTGGCGCTCATATTGAGCGCTTGCGAGCACCGCATGATCACGCTCGCGCATCGCCTTGTCTCGTTCTAGTCGCGCCTCATTGAGAGCCTTCAATGCTTCGTCGCGCTCGTTCTCAACTACTCTGAGGCGTTCCGTTGCCTTGTCTCGCTTAAACGAAGCCCTTCGCGCCTTTCGTGCATCCTGATCGCTATCGATCATCGCAAGGGCCTTGCGACGAAGCGCTTCGTCGCGCTCACCGACAACGCGCTTTACTGCCGTTTCCAGGTTCTCGCGCCTTTTCGATCCGATGACCTTTACGAGAAGATATTCTGTCAACTCATCGGATGTGCGTGGTTTCTTCATTTCTTTTCCCTTTCGTTCTCAGAGAGTTAAGAATAGCAGAGAAAGAGAAGCGTGCAAGGTTTATTTTCTTCTCTCCGCGCCCTCTTTTATTTCAGGTTAATAATCATAATAATCATCATCCAAAATTTCTTCTAGTTCGATAAGCTCACGTTGACGATTCTTTTTCTCTAGCTTATAGAGTTCTTCCTGCGCCGCGCGGCGCTCACTGTGCGCTTCGTCGCGCTCGAATCTTGCTTTTTTTAGTTCGTTTCTAAGATATTCAATCAACACATCTTTGTTATTTTCGTCGCTCATTTCTTTTCCCTGGTTAGAATTAAGATTAGCAGAAGAAAACGAGAGTGCAAGGTTTATTTTCTTCTCTCCGCGCTCTCTTTTATTTCAAAGTTAGTCAATATAATCATGATCCATGCCGTTTCGTCGGGCAAGCTCACGTTGACGATAATTTTGCTCTAGCTTATCGAGTGCTTCCTGCGCTTCGTCGCGCTCGAATCTTGCTTTTTTTAGTTCACTTCTAAGATATTCAATCAACACATCTTTTTTGTCTTCAGTGTTTTCGTCGCTCATTTCTTTTCCCTTTCGTTCTCAGAGTTAAGAATAGCAGAAGAAAACGGGAGCGCAAGGCTTATTTTTTACCTTGCACTCCCTTTAATCATCATCAAAGGTCTATTCGAGAATGCGATGCCCCTTCATTGGCACACTTCTTGCCCTCTGCTGCTGCCTTCAGTGCTTCATCGCGCTTGACAATCGCTTCGTCGCGCTCTTCGCGGGCTGTATCGCGGGCTTCGCGGGCTTCGTTGCGCTTGTCAAGTGCTTCGTTGAGTTCGCATTCTTTTTTGTCAAGCGCCCTCGAATAATCGTCGCCCTTTGCAATCGCTTCGTCGATTTCTTTGCGTAAAGCGTCAAACTTGACTCGATAATCATCGAGTTCGCGCTTTGCGTTGTTTGCATTCATTACAGCGTCATCACGCTTGTCAAGTGCTTCTTCGCCCTCGCGCTCTGATTCCTTCATTGCCTTCACCGCTTCATTGCGCTCTTTTACGACGCGCATTACAGCCCCCTTCAAACTCTCGCCCTCGCACTCGTAAGCTCCGAGCAACTTCAAAATGCGTGCCTTCTTCTTTTTCTTCATTTTCTTTTCTTTCGGGGTTTAGCGTCTTCTCTGACTGAAGACTAATCTTAGCAGAGAAAGGGAAGGGCGCAAGGTTTATTTTTTACCCTGCGCTCCCTTTTTTGGTTGTCAAACCGTGTGAATGTATTGCAAGAAAACTTGCAAAGCAAGTTCCCTTCGCGTGTCAATGATCGTGTCAATAACTGACATCTCTTTTGAACTTTCTGGATCTCCTACGTCAGCGATCAAGTTGGCGATCAAGTCAGCGTTTAGTTCTTTGTTTGACATACAGATACTTTAACAGAAGAAAACGAGAGTGCAAGGCTTATTTTTTGCTTGCACCCTCCCTTTATTTCAGGTTTATTCAGCGATAACGGGCATCGCTTCTGTGGTTTCTTTCTCGGAGGGGCACGTAACTTTATGCCACGGATCCCAACGTTCCGGGAAAGTCTTCTCTCCGCGCCTATCCGTGACGCCTAGCGCGACGATACGGGGCTTCTGCTTTGGCGTCATTGACACGGATCCATCGTCCGTGCGCCGTCGCACTCGAACAAGCCCCACAAGGCCAGTAGGAGCATGTTGCCGGATTCGCCCGCATGAGACAAAATAGTCGTAGTCGTCAAAGTCAATGTCATTATCTTGCCCTTCCAAGATAATCTTGCCCTTGCTCGAAATGCATCCGATGGTAACGTAGCGCAATCGATTAAGTTTAGTTGAGACAAGCGAGCCGTAAAGGATCCACGCATCACCATCGAGCATTTCAAAGAAGCGATAAACCGTTGACTCACTTGCCGTGTTTGTTTGCATAAGAATATACTAGCAGAGAAAGAGAAGAGTGCAAAGCTTATTTTCTTTCCCCTTGCACTCTTCTCCTATTTTTATGCGCAGCGAGTCAAGTATTCTTTTCGAGAATCAGTCTCCGAGATCAGATCCTCGCACTCCTCGAAATAAACCTTGCACTTTGCCTCGATGTCATATCGAGAAATCTTGTTTGGAAGGAACACATAAACGTCGAATAGCACGTTTATTCCATCCGCCCAGTAAGAACCCCGCAAACAGTTTCCAGCGTGCCCCGTGTCAACTCGCGTGAGCCAAAAGGTTGCAGTTTGGGGGCCACAAGTAGTGGCATACTCTTTGGTTCCAAAACTGAGCCCTTCGCTCAGTTCGTTCTGACTTCCCAACCTGCGCCCCTTCATTGCGCACAGAACTTCTCGCGCAACTTCAACTTTCAAGCCGTATGGGTAGAACACTTCCACGGATCCGCTAACTGCTATTGTGTTTGTTTGCATAAGAATATACTAGCAGAGAAGAGAAGGGAAGCAAGGTTTACTTTTCTTGCTTCCCCTTCTCGATTCACTCGCCAATGAGTTTGGCGAGTTCGTCTACTTCGTCTTTTTGCGCTTCGTAGGCGCTGCGTGCCGCTTGCAGGGCTCGACAATGAAGCGCCTCAATCTGAGTCGTTTGTGCCAGAATACACGCGTTCTCGACGCCCGTAGCGCCATTCTTCATTGCTTCGTCTACAGCGGCAAGATTGCCGAAACCTTGAAGCCACCTAAGCAAGTGCCACGTGCGATGCTCAGGATCGCATGGTTCCGCGTGATCCCCATGACACGCAATCTCTGACAGAGACTGATACACTTGTTCAGCTTGCCAATCACTAAGACCGGAAAAAAGATTGTCAATCCAAATCGGAGCGTCAATAGTTGGCACGTGTGTTGCATAGTTGTCACGCTCTACCAAGATGAAAAAGAAGATTGCTGCTTGTGCGGTGAGTTCCATTGTTATTTCTCTTTTCTTTCGAGCGGTTGACTGAAGACTAAGAATAGCAGAGAAAGAGAAGGGTGCAAGGTTTATTTTCGCTTGCTTCCCCTTTCTCGATTCACTCGCTGACTTGCTCTTTTTGTGCTTGACAATCGCTATAAGGCTCCAACATCAACTCATCGAGTTGCTTACTTGCAAGTTCGTGGCGTTGCTCTGCTTTCATCAACTCTTTGTAAGTCAACTTGAAATGTTCAATCTGTTTGTAAATCTTGATCCTATGCTCAACCTTCATTTTTTGCTCTTCGCGTGTGGACATTTTCTTTTCTCTTTTCCTTTGTTGTGTCGCCTACTGAGAGATAAGATTAGCAGGAAAAAGAAGGGAAGCAAGCTTTATCTCACTTCCCTTCTTTGGCAGCTTTACGGTGAAAGGTGCGTTACCAGGGCGAATGCATGGCGCGTTCCGCCTAGTGTAGACTTGCAGCAATCGCACGCTCGCCATGAGAAGGCACCTTCATCCCCTTCTGACGCGTCAGATAGGAACCGTGCGGGAAGCACGCGCTTTTCGCCTGCAAGCACGGCTTCTGCGCGCTTGTCGTCGCTTGGATAGTCGCCGTTTACCAGGGCGAAGAGGCAATCTTCGCATACTTTGTATCCTTTGTCGATCGAAACACTTGACTTCCCGGAAACTTTATTCTTTGCCATGGCACAATCTTTCGGAGTGAGCGTTTTCCTACTGAAGACTAAGAATAGCACCCAAAAGAGGGAGCGCAAGGCTCATTCGTGAATACATTCACGCAAGCACGCGGCGCACTTTTCTTCGCAATCCCTCAACCTATCTTCGGCGAGCACGAAGTTGCGCATCGCGCGCTCGCGAGCAAGGCGTGCTTCCTTTAGTGTCGTTACCGCCTGCTTAGCTATGTTGATTGCGCTAGTGAGTTTCTCCTCTTTTTCCGTCATTGTCATCGTCATCGTCATTTTCTTTTCTTTCTTCGAGGGGCCTACTGAGAGTTAAGAATAGCAGAAGAAAGAAGGGAAGCAAGGTTTATCTCACTTGCTTCCCCTTTCTCGATTCACTCCTCGTTAAAGGCGATCGCGCTTTCTAGGGCTTCGCGAGCCTTGCCTTGCCAGTGCGCGATCTCTGCGCGCAACTCATTCCGGCGCACTTCTGGTGACACGCCGCGCTCGCCCCAACCCGTGTAGTAAGAACACTTCAGTTCGGAGATGTTGTCCGTTACAGACTTTACTGCGCGGGTGAGAGTTTCGTTGGTAGAGGTCATTTTCTTTTTCCTTCTTTGGAGCCGGTTGTTGTCTCTGCTGAAGACTAAGAGTAGCAGAGAAAAGAAGGGAAACAAGGGATATCTTTCTTGCTTCCCCCTTCTCGATTCACTCCTCGTTATTACTTTTTTGTAAACACACAACGTACTTTTCTTTGCAATCATTCAACTTTTTTTGCGCTTGTTCTAGGTTAAGCAATGCGCGATCGCGAGCGCGGAGTGCTCGCCTCATTTCCGTTGCCGCCTGCTTAGTTGTCGTGAGGGTGGGGGTGAGAGCTTCGTTGGTAGAGGTCATTTTCTTTTTCCTTCTTTCGAGCGGTTGACTGAAGACTAATAATAGCACCTAAAAGAAGGGAAGCAAGGTTTATCTCACTTGCTTCCCCTTTCTCGATTCACTCTGCGTTAAAGGCGATCGCGCTTTCCAGGGCTTCGCGGGCCTTGTCTTTCTTTCGGTTCTCTTCGTTCAAGTAGGCGAGTTGCTCGCCAAAAGAGAGGTGTTTGACGGGTTCTCGCGCTATGTCTAGCGCCCGATCCGCTTGCTCGCGCAAGGTAGCGTCGCGGAAAGGTCCGCACGAACGCTGGTGTGAAGTTGGCCAAAGTGCCGACGTTGGAGATCGCCCGAAGTTCCGTGCCATGTTTACCTTCTTTCTGAGAGTTAGTTATAGCTCACTCTGCCTGGAAGTCAAGGATCTTTGCGGCATGGTAGGCGAAGAAAATATCTTCGTTTGTCTCTCCGCTTGCCGAAAAAGACGCCTGGATCTCGTCGCGAGTCAAACCATAGGCAAGCGCTTGCCTCACTCGGTTGATCAGTGTCTCTTTTGCATCGTCATTGAGCATATCATGCTTCCTTTCGAGCACGCCTTGCCGCTTCTTTCAAGTCTAGCATAGATGTGTTCTCTGGCAACAAGTCAATCGGGCTACTTGCGTAAGATCGCCCCTCGTTACCGTACCGCGAGATCACGCTTCCCTCGTTGCATAGCTGCAAAGACGTTTCAGATCTGCAATGGTAAAGATCCACACTATTTTTTATAGAGTGAATATCGGTGTAGTCGTAAGTTCCGAGAAACTTGCACACTCCACAATCATGCTTGAAGTAAGGCTTCGTCATAAGTAAAGATTAGCATAGAAGAACGAAGGTGCAAGTCTTTTCTTTTTTGCACCTTCGTTCTTCGTTATTCACTCGACATTAAAGTGATTCGATGCTACAATCAGAAGATTGTCGTAGTCACCTTTCATCATCTCCTTTCGGAGATCGCCGATCTTTTCGTTGCTCCATCCATTGCGCCGCGCTGCGGACGAGCACGCCCCAATGATAGAAAATGCATTTCCGTCTTCGCCACTAAGCTTGACGGTTGGCTTTACTTTCGAGGTCATTTCTTTTTCCTTTTTCTGGCCTAGCGTTTTGCTAGAGAGTTAGTTATAGCAGAGAAAAGAGGGTGCGCAAGTCATTTACGCACCCTCTTTTTCCTAAAACATAAGCGAGCCGGTATGCCATCCCTCGCGGATCTTATCGATTCGATCGTTAAGCGAATCCTCTTCGTCGAAGTCAACATTCGCTACTTTCACCATTTCGGGGTAATACAGCGAGAACCAGTGAACACTATCCGAGTGCATGTAGAAGTCTGAGGTATCGTCGCGGTTGATCAGATCGTACAGATCTTCGCGCTCGTCGTCTGAGACATCGGAGTTAAAGTCAATGTCATTGGCGACATGGATGAGAAAACGACTAGGAGCAAGCTCGCAGCAATAAGTGTGTTCCGCATCGTCGAAAGCATAGACTCCGAAAAGCCTCATTTTTGCTCCAAGGTCCGCACTCAGGTGTATCGTTTCGTCCAGCTTGATAAGTTGAAACATAATCTTTTCTCTTTTCTGGTTAGCTAGCGACCGTTCGACCGAAGATTAAGAATAGCAGGAAAAAGAGGGTGTGCAAGCATAAAGTTCAGAACTTTGGCGCATCTAGCCAATAGAAAAGACACTTTAGCGCTTCAACCCACGCTTCGTGGGCTTGACCTTCAAGGTCAATCCCGCACGACTCTTCTTTCGCCCAAAGCACCGCTTGACTCTCTAACAGTAAGGCGTACTTTACGCCAGTTTTGGCCCACAATGCGAAGTTGTAGTGGCGTCGAGTGACAGTAAACATGGCAGTATCTTTCTTGGGTGAGCGGTAAGTCTACCGCTTTTTGACTGAAGATTAAGAATAGCACCTAAAAGAAGGGAAGCAAGGTTTATTTTGCTTCCCGGTGCTCTCAGAATACAGCGTCTGACGGCGGCGTACACGCCAAGGCGAGCAGTCTGCGCCCTTCGATCAAGGCACCATGCCAGAATGCCTCTGAGGTGTCAGTAAGGGCGCGAGAGACCATCGTTTGATAGTTATCTGCGCCAACAAACAGGCGATCAAGTGCGCACTTTTGCACTTTTCTTGCCGCTAGTAGTTGGTTGGTATAGCCCTTTCCTACTTCTGGCAAAAGGCCTGGTGTCGCCACGAGATCAGTGTAACGCTCGAATGCCCATTTCATTCCGCGTGCTTCGTCAGAGTCAGAAGGAACCGCGTTGTTTTCGTTTGACATACAGATATCCTATCAGGAAAAAGGGATGGTGCAAGGTTTATTTTTGCTTAACCTTCGATCCCCGACGCCTCTTCGTCGTGATCGGCGCCCACGCCATGGGCAAGGCCCATTTCATAGGTGTTTTGAAGGGTATGCGCGATGTCAAGCGCAATACCATGTTGCGCAGTTACTTGTTCAAGTATGATGCTCTGACTATTCGTTTGCGAACACACGCGAACGATTGAGTAGTGGTGGTTACTGCTTTTCGCTTTGAAACTATATCGTGGTGGTTGCATTTTTTGCTTTCTTTCTCTTCTGACTGAGAGATAAGCTTAACATAGAAAAGAAAGAGGGGCAAGCTCGAAATGTGTCTTGCCCCTCTTTCTAAGTTAACTTGTGTTACTTGTAGTAAACGCTCGTTATTCGTCCGCTGTCTTCTACTGCTGTGAAATCGACATCTACGATGAGATTGTAGCCAAAACGTTTCCGTTGCTTTTTTGGCAGCGCGGCAACCATGTTAATCTTGGTTAACGCAAGGTTAACCAGTCTCTTTTGCGGGTTATTGATTGTTACCTTCGAGTGATTGCCACGGCAACCACAGGCACACCCGGAACGCCCAAAGTAAACGCTAGAAATAGTTCTCTCTTCTGACATTTCTTTTCTCTTTCTTCTCGGTTCCTGCTAATCTTCTTCACCGAGAGTTAAGATTAGCACGAATCTACATTGCGGCAAGCAAGAACCACAATCCGATTCCAACTGCGACTGTCAAGCAAAAAAAGAAACTATCCTGTAGAACTTCAAACATTATATCTCCTATGGGGTGAGAGTTAAGAGTAGCAGAGAAAAGAGGGGAAGCAAGCTTTTTCTTCTGCTTGCTTCCCCTCCCTTACGTCACGCTTCCGCTTCGATATCGAGCGCCGCCGCTTCTTCGGCAAGCGTGGCGTCACTCGGCGCTAGAGGGCTTGCCTGTAGCACAGAGAGCACTAGAGCCTCTACAGGCGACGCTTCGACCGTTGCCGTGTAGGACACACGCGTCGAGCTATCAACGCCTCCGCTTTGATCAACAAAAGTGATCATATCATCATAGGACTCTCGCGCATAGTGCGTGAGCAGCTTGGGATCGGCGATGCCGCGAACGCGTGCCACAACCGCTTGCATCGCGTGTAGCGAAAACTGCTCTGGCGTGAGATTGCCGCGAGCCACGGCAATCCGTCCGTTCTTGCGTGGTCGCCCCTTCTGGCCAAACTGCGAAGGGAGTCGAGAGACACGTGCAGGCGAGAGGGAAACGGAAGCGGAGAAAGCGACGGCGGCGAGGATAACTGCTTGGGTAGTCATTGTAAACTCTTTTTCTTTGGGGCAGGAGGGAGGGAAGGTTTGACCGAGAGCTAAGAATAGCAGAGAAAGGGAAGCGTGCAAGGTTTATTTTCTTCTTATTCGCTTTCTGGTCTAGTTCGACCGAGAGTTAATCTTAGCACCTAAAAGAAGGGAAGCAAGGTTTATTTTTGCTTGCTTCCCCTCTAGGAGATTATCGTTTTGCGCATTCCAGGTTAACGCAAGAAAAGTCAACGCCTGCAAGGTTCGCCCCTCGCAAGTTAGAGCACGTGGTGTTCGCCCCTGCAAGTCTGGCCCCTTGCAAGTTCGCACCTTGGAAGTTCGCACTAAAAAGGTTCGCCCCTTCCAGGTTGGCAAAACATAGTTCAGAGAGATAAAAGCTCGCGTTGGAAAGGTCAACGCGGGAAAGGTTTGCGTGCGAAAGTCTTGCGCCCGCAAGCACAGCACCCTGCAAGTTAGAGCCTGTAAAGTCTAATCCTTCCATTTTTGAACCTGCCAACTTAACACCTTTCAAGTGCACAGAAAGCACGATCGCGCCTTCAAAGTTAACACCTTCCAGGTTCGCCCCTGCAAGGTTCGCACCCTTCAGATCCGCACCTTTCAAGCTTGCGCCAGAAAGATTCGCCCCTCGCAAGTTCGCACCTTTCAAGTTTACCCCTGCAAGGTTTGCAAACGAAAGATCCGCACCTATCAACTTAGCGTTTCTAAGGTTCGCACCACACAACTTTGTTTGCACAAACTTGGCATAGGAAAGATCCGAGTCCGAAAGGTTAACGCCTTCCATTTTTAGGTTTGACAGATCGATGTTTGCCAAACATGTTTTCGAGTTCATTTTCTTTTTCCTTCTTTGGAGCCGGTTGTCTTCTCTGACTGAAGATTAAGAATAGCAGAGAATAAGGGGGGCGCAAGGGATGTTCTCAGAGATTCAAGCTTCGTTGCCAGGAATCCAAAAAAGCATTCATCGCTTGGATTCCGCACGGGTTCGCGGAGTGACAACCCCATTGCGGAGGTGTCAAGTCTGGATAGGTGCGATTGAGCCATCGCAAGAAACTCATCCCGGTGTCAGTATAACCTAGATCGTGGTCTAGCGCCATGAAAATAGGTAAACCACGCTTTTCAATCATTTCTTGCGCTTCCAGGGATGACTTGCACCATACAAAGTCATCCGACGAAAAGCGTGCATATTGCCTGAATAAACGTTCACGTACTTCGCCATTCACCTTCCGAAGAAAGTAAGCCGGATCTCGCTCGTCGTCAAGCCAAAGATTCCAAGTCATGGCAGAAACTCACCCACGCTAGGCTTGACACATCGAGAGGTCTCAACCCAACAATAACACTTGACTTCCTGCGCAATCTCTCGCGCACGGTCTTCTGCCATCCGAAGGTTGGCAAAACCAAACACGCCCAAAACCACGCGACCTTGCGACGTTACGATGTGCCAAGTTCTATTGTTTGAAGTCATTTTCTCTTCTCTTTCTCTTCTGACTGAAGATTAAGAATAGCACGTAAAAGAAGGGAAGCAAGGCCATTACTCGCTTCCCCTCTTCTTTTACGTGCTATTCTTCGAGCCCTTTATTAAGCATATATGGCGCGAGGTTGATCTGCGTTTCAAACAACCACTGCAACTCTTTCTGCGCGATCCAAAACGCGTTGAACATAACGCGCTCCATTTCTACGTCAATCTTTTGACAAAGTGCTTTATCATGCTCAAACTTATTCTTCTTAGAGCGAAGAGAATCCATCTCCGATCCAGCCTTTCGATTGTACCATCCAAAGATATGACTCTCGCAACTTGAGTTCTTTCCAAGCAAGCGATCGTCGCTTGACGTAGCGCTAGCGATCACTTTCTCGATCTCGGTGTATAGTTCCGCCGACGCCCGAATAATGTTTACTTTTTGAAGAAGAGTTGTCATATACATTTCTTTCTTGGTTGTTGTTTCTTTTCTCTGACCGAGAGCTAAGAATAGCAGGCTTCGAGAGCCGTGCAAGGTTTATTTTTTAATATGGGAATTAAACCTTGAATCAAAGGAAGTAAAGGCGAAAGTCCCCTGATAATGATCGCACATTTCAAAGATAACCAACTTTGGAGCGGTTATCAACGGAACATGCAAGTTAGCGCCTGCAAGTTCGGCGCCTACAATGTTTGGCCCTTGCATGTTCTCGTCAGCAGAGAGAACGCCAGAAAGATTAGCGCCAGAAAGGTTAGCGTTCAAAATGCCAGCGGTATCTAACGTGGCACCTTCTAGGTTAGCGCCAGTAAAGTTAGCGCCATCTAACATAGCACCTTCCAGGTTAGCGCGCAAGAGATATGCGCCATCCAAGTTAGCGCCAGAAAGGTTTGCGCCAGAAAGGTTTGCGCCAGTCAAGTAGGCACCTTCCAAGTCAGCGCCGGAAAGGTTTACGCCGGAAAGGTTTACGCCAGAAAGGCCCGCGAATGCTAAGAGAGCGCCAGAAAAGTTAGCGCCCGCAAGGTTTGCGCCATGAAAGTTTGCACCGATAAGGTTCACGCCAGAAAAGTCTGCGCCGGTAAGATCCGCACCTTCGTAGTCCTTGCATGTTGTCATTTTCTTTTCTCTTTCGGTCTAGCGTCTACTGAAGATTAAGAATAGCATGTAAAAGAAGGGAAGCAAGGCTTAAGATGCTCGCTTCCCTTCTTTTCTCTCATGCACCGATATTCTTCATAATATCTGGCGCGGTGATCAGTTTTCCCTTGCCGTCGATGTGATAGTCACCAACTTTTCGGCAACGATTGTTTGTCAAGCACATATACACCGTGCCCTTGATTCCGCCGTCATCTTCTTCGATCCTACTCTCTTCGTGAAAGTATTTCACTCTTTTTACCACGAAAGTATTGCTTTGCCCGGTTGAGGCGCGGCAAGCGACTTCCCAAACTTTCGTGACATTGCTCGCCGCTACAGTACATGAAAAACCCATTTTGCTCTCTCACTTTCTATACAGATACTTTAGCAGGGTTCTGACTCTATGCCAGAAGAAAAAGAAAGTCTCGGAAGTCAACAAAAAAAATCCGAGACTTTCTCAGTGTTTACTGGATTAAAACCTTGACATCCTCTGGCAGAGCGTAAAGCGTCTGCACTACGTGCCGCGACACGTGGCGTTGCATACCATTCTGGTGAATCGCGTGGCTTTCTATCATGTCCGCAAGGGATCTGCAAAACAAAAATAGAGACTTGTTCAGCAATCCGCGCTCTTTCAGTACGTTTAGAATAACACCATGCACTTCTGCGCCGCCGCACACTTCCAGCAAGTTTACCATTTTAATGGTTTGGATATTGATTTTTCTCGGTGGCATGTTGTAGTGTAGCTCACTTTCGGTGTTGCGTAACGTTATTCGCAGGGAATCGCCGCATAGAGCATTGCGCGATCTGGGCACGCCGTTGCGGCGCAACCATCCTCGCACTCAGAACCATCCGAATGACATAGCCAGTTATGAGCAAAAGAAAGATCCGACAAAAGTTTCTTCGCAAGGTCCGCGCGAAGAAAGTTGCCGTTGCGACCGTCAACCCAAAATCTCGTTGCCTCTGTTTTCGTCATTAAGGATACTTTAGCAGGGTTTTGACTATGTGTCAGAAGTATTTCCCTCAATTTTAGTCGCGCTTAAACCGGGCTTAGAACTAACGCTAGAGCCCCTTGAAATACCGTTACGTGCAAGCGCCGCTTCCAGGCGCGCGTTCAGCACTATGCATCGTCGAAGGTCTCCGCAGGATGCGCAGCATCCGAGTAGCTTTGCAAAAGCAGGGGCATCGGCATCGGAGAAAGTGTTTTGGAGCATGGTGTTTTCCTTTTTGTTGAGCAGAGATAATCTCTGCTCAACAAAAAACATTCTAACAGAGTTTGACTTATGTGCAAAAAGTATTTTCTCTTCGTCGGGCTCTAACTAACATCCCAACGAGCAAAACGGAACACGCACGCTTCGATCTCTGGCGCTGTATACTCGTGGCGCCCTTCCAGGCGCGGCAAGCCGCTAACTGCCATGAGAAGCAACGTGTCGCCCGCTACTAGCTTCACAAGGGGCGCTTGCTCGGGCACCGTTACAGTCACCCCATAGCGCGTGGCGAGAACTTCCAACGTGAGTGAGTGCGAGGGGTTCACGCACATTTTTACGTTAGACGTCGCAATGTAGTGTCGAAGTTGTTCAACCGTTAGATTCGATCGCTCCAACGAGCAAAAGTCTGGAAACATACTGTCAGCAAGCCCAAAACCAAAAAATACAGTCATTTTTGACTCTTTGCGCGGTTAGCGTGGTTAATAGTCGAGAGAGAGAAAATATCCTAGGGTTGGATCTCTAACCCTAGGATATAAAGTTCAATCTGACTCGGAGTGACGCGATTCGCGCTTGTCAGCGCGAGCCCAAGCATCGGCGCGAACCTTTCCTACTCGCTCCAAGCCCTTCTTGTAGCTCTCTCCGAGGTAGGCAGTCTCCGCATTGTGCTTCTTTCGCTTTCTACCGAAGAGGGAGGTATCAAGCGCGTGATTATCAGTTTTGAATGCCATTTTCTTTTCTCTTTTCTTGTGTCGCCTACTGAAGACTAAGATTAGCAGGGTTTTGGTTTAGTGCAAGCTCAATCTCAATCGCTCGCAGCGTCTGGATATGCGGATATGCCGTGCTCCGAAAGAACTTGCGCGAATGCCTTAGAGCGCCCTATTGCGCGCCCGTCCGCGTTGTCATATCCGATATAAATGGCGTTGTTGCCAACGCCATACCCTTTTGTTTGAAAGATCAGGCGCAACTCTTTGCAAGCCTTAGCAATCTCCTTTAGAGTTGCTTTGTCGGCGCCGTGAGAGATACAGACGTAGGCTCGCCCGCATCCCGAGGGCGGCGCTGGCACGAACTTTGCTTCGAGTGCGGCACTCAGTGCTGTAAGAACTTGATCTTTTGTCATTTTCTTTTCTTTCTTCTCGGTTACGTTCGAGTGAGGTGATTGTAGCATGACCTCCGCGAAGGTCAAAAAGAAAATAGAAGTTGCACCATCAAACAAAACAACACGAACACGAATGCCAAAACAAACAACGAAAGCGCAGCTTGAATCAAGTTAACGATTGTCATTTTCTTTTTCCTTCGTTCTGGTTAACTTCTCTGACTGAGAGTTAACTTAGCACTATCGGGCGAGTCGTCAACAACAATCGACCTTAGCTGGATGTCTTTTTCAGAAGCTTCTCGACGAACGCGCCGAAGTTTGCTGCGGATGTGGTTTCCGCCATCTTGGTTAATGTGAAACGGAAAACCGCGTGATCTTTTTGTTCCGCAATCTGCGGAACAAGTTTGTCAATGATTTTTTTAATCTGATCTGCGGAAAGTTTGAAGTCTTGCTTGTTCATCTTTTTCTCTTTCATTCAGTCAGTCAACAAGGGATAGAATAGCAGGGTTACACTCTCATGCAACCCCTTATTCGTTCAACCTACCGGCGTACAGTCATCGTTGATCTCTTTGTAGAGATCGCGCATAATGAGTGCGCGAGCATCCCACAAAAGCGACGCTTCCCTTCGGAGAGCAAACTTGGTTGGCAAAGAAGACGATGAGGGGTCCGCCTTAATGTTGCACATAATGTTGTCAAGCGCAAGTAGATTGTTTTCGTACAACTCCACGTTTTTCTCACGGATCGAGTCATTCAGGATCTCGGAGAAACGAAGCTTGGCGAAGAATGAGGGATTGAGCATTTTCTTTTCTTTCTCTTTCAGTCAGTCAACAAAGAACATTCTAGCAGAGTTTGGCCTATGTGCAAGAACTATCGATTCCAGCGCGCCCTGGGGTAAGTTTCTTCGAGAGTAGCCTTTGCTTCATTCTCGTTTTGTGCTAGAATGTTATCAGGCGCCGACTTCAGCACCTGCCACAAGTCAACGCTGCAAAACTCGTACCATTCGATTCTGTACTCGAACAAGCGCTTTCCAGCGACGTACATGTTACCCCACACGTCGCGCCCTTGCTCGTCAAGGGCGACCTCACAAAACTCCGCAATGTTTGCAACGTCGATGTTTCGCATTTCTTTTCTCTTTCCTGGTCTAGCGTTGTCTTCTCTGACTGAAGATTAAGAATAGCAGACTTCTGCTAGGAAACAAGAACAAAAATCTTTTCTCCAACGCCAATGGAAAAATGCAATTTATCCTCCTCTCGGGCATGGTAAGTGAGGGCATATTGCAAGGTAGTATATGAGCTTACCCCCTTGGCAAGCTTATTATGTAGGACGACGGGCGTCTGTGGATCAATCGTTGACAACTTCAGAATGAGTTCAGCTACAGTCATTGCGTCTTTTCCCTTTCTGGTTAGAGACTTAGTTATAGCAGAAGATATAGAGGAGTCAAGCGCCTGATGACTCCTCTATGTCTTCGCACTAGTTATCGAATAGTCTCGACGAAAGCACGAAGCTTCGTCCCCAGGGTGGCGTCGTCATCGCCACAAGCGATGCTTGCGTGTCCTACGGCGGACACTTTCGAGAGTAGCATGATGTCGATCGGAAGGCCCGAACACGATCGACTATAGGCGCTACTGATACGATCGTCATCGACCTTGGCCTGTTGCTTCACTGTTAGCTTGCGTGGCATCTCTATCTCCTCTAAAATGTTTTCTTCTCTTCAACTCGTTAGTTATAGCACGAACTAACGAGGTGTCAACCCTACAATCCTCGGAGTACCATATAGGCAACCATATCCGCCGTGTCGCGAACTAGCTCGCGCTCTTCGTCGTGCATTGCTGCGCGATAGCGATCAGTCTCGCGATGTGGCATCCAATCCCTCTAGGATGCTCGCGGCGCCATTGCGACGCTCGACACGCGCCCAACGACGGCGAGTTGCTTGCTTGGCGCTAGTGCGAAGTCCAGCGTCAAAGCAAGACCGCTTAGCAGTGCCGCTAAACCGAGACTTCAAACCATAGGTGTTAGCATCGGCATTGTCGTGGTAGGTATAGGATGACTCACGGGGAAGGCCATATGCACGCATGGGATGCTCGCTTTCTTTTCGTTTTGCTGGTTAACCGAGGGTTGGTTAACTCTCACTCACACACTAGATAATAGCAGGGATCTAGGAACCGTCAAGAACTATTTTTTAAGTGACCCCCATTGAAAGAGATCGTGGCAGTACAACCAAAGCAAGTCATCGGTGGTATTCATTTTCGTTTTCTTTCTCTTCTGACCGAGAGCTAAGAATAGCAGAGTTTAACTCTCAGTCCACAAAAAAAACATTTTGTCAAAAGTCAAGGACAAACTTTAAGAGCGCTTGACTTACCTAGATTTAAAAAGAAAACAAACGAGAACCCTTGCGGAACTCTCGTTTTGTGCTAATCTTTAGCAAAGAAGAAAGTTTTGACTATCTCGATCCCTTGATCGTCTCGATCTCCAAGATCGTCAACTAGTTCTTGCCATTCTGCAATGGCCTTCTCGTCGCTATCCGTCGAAAGGGATAGGAAGTCTATATGCCCTTCTGAAGTGCCTCTGCCTTCATTGTACTCTAGCGCAAACTCGCGAGCCTCATGCGCGCCAAAAGCAAGGGCGTCCTCTTCTGACTCGAAAGCGGTTAACTTTGGACTATCGTCCCCAACGCAAACGACAAAAATTTTCTTTGCTTTCTTCATTTTCTTCATTTTCTTTTTCTCCCTTTCCGAGTGAGAGAATCAACCAACATGCCTAGCATAGCATGTTGGTTCTCTCTGTCAAGCTACAGAGTTGACGCCTCGCCAGGTTTGTAAAGCTTGCATTGTTCAAGCAAAACGCACCTTTCGTCGTAGTCAATGCCCATTTCACCGCAAACTTTGCTCCATTCTGCGATTGCGTCTTCGTCGTCCGAAGACAACACCACGTCGTCAAGCTCCGCTTCGCCCCTTGCGCGTTTTGCCGCTAGGGCTTGCGCGTCGTCAAGATCAATAAAAGACGCAATCGACGTGCTTTCGAGCCCTTGACCGATGCGTACGATGAAGATACGTGTGGACATTTTCTTTTTCCTTCTGGTCTCGTTTGACTGAGAGTTAATAATAGCAGGGTTTATCCCAGAGTCAACTACAAAACAGTTTGTCAAAAGTCAAGGAAAACTTAATCGTTAAGCACCGATTTTTGCACTTGGATCCCTTGATCGTTTTCGTTCCCATGTTCAAAGAGAAACTTTTGCCATTCTGCAATGGCTTGCTTATCATTCTCCGAAAGGGTTAGGAAGTCACCATTTTTAACGCTCTCATTGTGTTCCATCACAAACTCGCGGGCTGTACGCGCGCCGTCAGAAACGGCGCCAGCTTCCGTTGCGCAGACGGTCAAGCGTGGATTGTTTTCGCCAACCCAAACGATAAAAATCATTTTCATTTTCTTTTTCCTTCTGGTCTCGTTTGACTGAGAGCTAATAGTAGCAGGGTTTAGCTCTCAGTCAAACTACAAAACATTTTATTAAAAGTCAAGGAAAACTTAGTCGTTAAGCAGTGACTTGATCACTTGGATTTTGTGGTCGTCTCGATCGCCGAGTTCTTCGAGTAGTTCTCGCCATTCTTCAATGGCCTGCTTATCATTCTCCGAAAGGGTTTTGGGGTCGTCTTCATATTCCGCCGAATACTTTCGCGCTAACCTTGCGCCTTCAGAAAGGGCGGCAACTTCCGTTGTATACGTATACAACTCTGAATAACTTTGACCCACGCAAACAGTGTAAATCGTCTTCATTTTCTTTTCCTTCCAGGTTACTCTTCTTCACCGAGAGTTAATAATAGCAGATTGAAGAGGCTATGCAAGGTCTACTTTAGACGCCCTTCGTTGCGAGAGTTACTCACAGAAGAAGAAGGGCGCCCCTCTTTGGGCGCCCTTCCTTTGTGTTCAAGCGATACAGAGTTGAATCGCTGCAAGCTCCATCGCGAAAGGGTCGTTTTCTGCGATTGCGTCGAAGCGAACGCTCGCAACGCCTGCACTGGCCAGAATCTCAGAGATAAGCGCGTTAGCTTCGCTTTCCAGGCTACCGCCAACGTTCAAAGGCGGCGAGAGGAGAAAGGAATCAACGGGGCCAGAATCGTCGCTAGACGCGTTGTGCAACTCTTCAACACCGTCGATATCCGTCAGAAACGTGGAAGCAAGTTCCCAAAGTTGCGTGCCGCTGTATGGTAGCAGACAATCCTTTGCCGTCGAGTGATCTTCGCTGGTCCACTCCTTTTTTACCGCAAGCTCGCTTCCCCTCTTCGCGTGGTCCGCGCGGTAACCCAAACCGTTTGCGTGCTTCGTTGCGCTTGCCAACCGCTCATCGAGAGTCTGACGGACAAACATCACACGCACTGCATTGTAGCGGAAAACATCGCTTGCGACGATAAGTTCGTCGATGTCCGCACGCACCATGCCCATCGTGAACTTGATCGGTGCACCGCGCATCGTCTTCAGATCCGTTGCAGGCATACGGGCAAGCTTGCCCGAACCCGTGAGCAGCACCGTTGCAACGCCTTCGGCGGACACGCGAACCACAGCACCGCGTGCGCCGGTCTCGGTGTTGCGTACGTTTCGGCGAACAAGGCGAGCGGATTGAAATGAGGACATGGTAGACTCTTTTCTTTTTTGGAACGTTGCGAGCGACGTGTTTCGCTCAGTTAGGTAACTTTAGCAGGCTTCGAGAGACTTGCAAGGGTTATTTTCTAACCCGTTTTCGGTTCCTGCTACTCTTCTTCACCGAGAGTTAAGATTAGCAGAGTTTAACCTAGATGCAAGGTTTATTCTTTTTCGGATGCAATCAAGCGGTCAACAAGTTTGGCGATCTGCACAGCAACAACCATACGCGCCCCATCGTCTTCAGCGTCACCATATGCGGCAAGCGCTTCGAGGGCAAGTTCTTTCACTTCTTTCGCCTCTTTTTCCTTTTTGGAATCCATTTTCTTTTTCCTTCCAGGCTACTCTTCTTCACCGAGAGTTAATAATAGCAGAGAAAAGAGGCTATGCAAGGCTTACTTTGGGCCTTATGTGCAGATCGGCGCGATATGAATCATATTCAAAACACGCTACTGGCGCGCCCTTTTCGTGCCACGTGAAGAGCACGTTTCGCGGACCACAGCACGCGCAATACTGCGAAAATGCCGCTGTAAAGTAGCCTTTTGGATTGACGCTAAGCGTGTCAACCGTGATCGGCGAGAGGTGTAGGTTACGCATATATGCTCGCGCGAGCGCCATTGCTGCCACGTGAGGGATACGCTTGACAATATCTTTCCCATTGACGAAGCGGGCACTCTGTGCTCTGATCGCCTTTCCGGCGATCGTTCGTTCTTTCTTCTTCGTTGGCATCGGCGCCTCTTTCCTGGTCTAGTTGTCTGAGAGCTAAGGTTAGCAGGGTTTAATGCGGATTCAAGGGTTTTCTTCGTTTGACACCCCAGAAAGAAAAAGAGAAAATGGTGCTTTCGCTTGGTTGCGGTAGGATGGTGCGAGCGAAGGGATAGCCTAACAGGGTTTAGTTTAAGTTCAAGCCCCATTAAACCCGGATCCGCTTCGATGAACTAGTGCCTTTCCTTCTGTGCGCTCGCCCCCATATGTAGCAAGTTCCATGCCAGTGCTGCTCGATGAACTTTTTTGCAAGTTCCATGCCAGTGCTGCTCGATGAACTTTGTTTTCTTTTCCCTCTATTTTTCCTTTTTTTTTAAGTCTTTTTTTCGGTGAGCTAAAAACCGCCGTATTTTTTCTTTTATTTTTCGCTTTAAAGTCACTTAACTTTAACATAAATAAAAAGAAAAAATAGGGATTTCTCCCTAACTTTCCTTCTAAAAAAGGGGAACTATTTTATCATGCTATATGAACCACTCCTGTTGATTGTTGAACATGTAGGAATTTCTAGCGAAAGTCTTGAAAGTTTTATGCCACTCGAAAAGGAACCTACCAAGAAATAATATGCATTGCTTCTTCTTGGTACTTTCCAGAAACTTCGCTCTTGGCAATCTCTACAATCTGATTCCAGGAAAAATGGTTTCCCAAACCGTAATAATTGGTCGTTTCAATAGTCGGACTATTGCAGACTGGTGTCGCAAGGTCTTTGCAAATAAGGACATCAATCTCTTTTTCAGAGATTGATACCAAATTTGCATTCACATTCGAGATAACGAAATTCTTTTCCATGAGTTGGTTATAGCCTAGTTTGGGTGGTTGTCAAGAAACAAAAAAATGACATATTGTCTTTGCTGAATAATCAAAGATAATATGTCGCCCTTTCTATCTCGGCACTTCAGATAAGTTAACGCAAGGGTTAGCTAAAACTTAAAATCAAACAAGAAATAAGTTTCGTAACCAGCCCTGCGATTTTTAATTGGTCTCTTGTGTTAAAATACCTGAAGTGCCGAGAGGGAAAGGGGGTTAATTTTTTTGGAGGGGTAGATTTTACTACTTTACCCCCTCCCTCCTCCTAGGAGGTCGTCCTAGGAGGAGTGCAGATTACTTTTGTTAGGAATGTAGCATGAATGGCACACAACGCAAAGAAAATAATTATCATTTTTACTTGGACTTTATTGAGAGTTGTTATTTTACATGGAATCTATGGGGATCGAACCCATGACCGGCGAGTTAAAAGCTCGCTGCTACTACCGCTGAGCTAAGATTCCGTTGAGAGAGATGTTACTCTATCACTCTTCTTTACACTGTCCAGTTTTCTTTTAACTTTAATGAGGCTTCAATTTTATGTAGTTTCTTAAAAAATAATCTATATTATTATATTTTATGATTCTTTGTAAAATAGAACTTTTAAAGAGAGGAAAAACTTCTACAGAATTCTTTACTTCATTTAACCTAATGACTAAAAAAAGATACCTACGCTGCCCATAATTGTCTGTTGTAAAAATGTCACCTGGCTTCAGAATTTGTCTCACTCCTCGCCTCGCTCTTTTTCCTCGCTTGTCATTTCGAGGCCATCAAGGCGACGAACAAAACGATCTGAATATCCGCCTGACACGGCACAACCAGCATGGTCTCGGTCGCAACACTTTCTAGCCGCTTTAGTAGACCGATGATTGCGACCGCAACCACCACGAACAGAACCGGAACATGTATAGCGAACAGTTTCACAAGTCATAATTTTACTCTTAAGGTTTAAGAAAAAGAAGGCAAAGTCTTGGCGTCAAAAACTTTGCCTTCATTTAATTTTGAGTCAGAAACAATCTTCTGCTAACGCCAAACGTAACAGAAACAGAACAGTAACATATATCCTAGACTAAAGGTCATTTTTTTGGTGCTAGAAACTAGCACCAGTTTTGGGGGGATCCTTATTTCTTTTTTTCATTAATATATTTGCGTGGCTAGGTAAACAATAAAAACTTACCAGGGCAAAGAAGCAAGAAGAAAACGGACGACCTTGTGTCGGCGGCAATCTTCCTTTCGCCTGGTCTCACGTGGGAAGAAGTTCGGGGGATCTTTATTCCTGATCATCCTTATATATCCTATGTAGAGAGGTGAGGTGTGTTTGAGTAACTTTCGTTACTCTTGGTAGCCTTCACTTGGCTCCGTTACGTTTACTTTAGCGCAGAATCAGGTGGTGTCAACTACTTTGTTATCGTGATTTCCGTGCTCGAAGATCGCTTCGCCCCAAATGGCTGGACTGTACGGGTCCGCAATCTTTGTTGTTCCGACAAAGATTCGCAAAGCGATCTTCGAATATGGAAATTTTCGTTTCCTCATCAACCGACTTGACTATAGCTTACAAATCACTTCGCGCAAGGTGTTTCGTCAGATTATGAGAAAGGGCTGAGACCTTCCACATTGTATGTACTCCACTGGGATAATAAGAACTATAAGTCAAAGTAAATACGATTATACTATAAATTCGTTCTTCATTGACTTCTGTGATTATTCCTATCATAAAAAGACTTTCAGGCAAAGAGGCTCTAACAACATCGCCTACCTTGAAAGGTCTTACTATATTTTCAGAAGTCATGAGTTGACTATAGTTTATATTTCACTCCACGCAAGGCGTTTCACAAAGATTGTGAGAAAGAACAGACAAACTAAAATTATTAATTTTTCCATACGAAGTATGTCTGCTAGTAGCTAAAATATATACCGTAAAACCAAAAAGTCGTTCTTCATTGACTTTTGTGATTATTCCTATCGTCAAGCCGCCATTTTTTATTCTTACTACGTCGCCAACTTTGAAAGTCATGATTCCTCCACAAAAGCGTGAGAAAGATCCCGGCTTACTCTCCTCAACTCTTTTAGCCTTAAAGCATATTTATCCTCCTTAAGAGAATGAGAAATATAATATGTGCTATACCATATTACAACGTTTCCAAAGAGATAAGTCCCACTATTACTAGCTAAAACAAATATAGTTAATCTATCATCATATAACCTACAATGATTTACATTGGAAGAAATATCTGTAATAATTCCTATACTGAAAACTTTTTTTTCATCGGAATGTCTTATAACATCACCTATCTTAAAGGTTCTTATTTTTTCTGAAGTCATGACTTTTTTTACACAGATTATGAGAAAGGTTTTCAGACTTCCACGCTACTTTATCTCCGAAATAACAGTATGAATTGCCAACTAAAGTAAATGTTTCAGAATATGAATCTTGTCTAATATATTTGTTTTATTATTATTCCTATAATATGAAAACCGCTTTTGCACTTAACTCTAACAACATCGCCAACCTTGAAGGGTCTTATTGTATTTTCTGCGGTCATGATTTGACTATAGCTTATATTTCACTCCACGCTATCTGTTTTACGCACAGACTTCGCGCACAGATTATGAGAAAGAGCAGATGAACTAAATCTATTAATTTCTCCAAAGTAATAATATAGACTAGTAGATAAAGCAAATACAGCGAAACGAAAATGTGAATATTTTTCTTCTTTTATGATTATTCCTATCATCAGATCATCAATTCTAACAACATCACCTACCTTGAAAGGTCTTTTTATTTTTTCAGAAATCATGATTCCACGACAAGAAAGTGAGAAAGTTCATGCGATTCCCAATACGTTTTTTTACCAACTTTAACATATTGGCTTTTAGTAGCTAAAATAAAAACGGTAAATTCTGCTCCGTCTTCTATGATTATCCCTATTAAACAATTAAAGATTTTAGCTCTAACAACATCGCCAACCTTGAAAGATCTTTCTATATTTTCAGAGGTCATAATTGTTGCACAAGAGAGTGAGAAAGTTCTTGCGGTTTCCAATACGTAATGTCGCCAGTTTTAAAATATTGGCTTTTAGCGGCTAAAATAAAAACAGTAAAGTCTACTTCGTCTTCTATGATTATTCCTATTAAAGATTCATAGGATTTAGTTCTAACAACATCACCGATTTTAAAGGTTCTTATTTTTTCAGAGGTCATGACTTTTCCACAAGTGAGTGAGACATGTGTCGCGGATAGTACATTAGGACTTCTCCAAAAGTAGAATATGGATCCGAACCAACTAAAACAAATACTCTAAAAGAGCTATCAGCATAGTCTTGTCTTATAACGATTCCTATTGTGGACTCTCTTTCCAAGATTCCATCCGTCTCACTGGTATACCAGCAAGCTAACACAACATCGCCTACCTTGAAAGGTCTTTCTATATTTTCAGGAATCATAATTCCTCTACAAGAGAGTGAGAAAGATCTTGCGAATCCAAGAATGTAGTGTCTCCAATTTTATAATACGGATGATTTTTGGAAGATAAAATAAATATCTGAAGTACCTCAAATGCCAAGTTGGTGGACCTTAAGATTATTCCTATTGGATGCTTGTCTGATTTAAAATAGGTAAGTCTTACTACGTCACCTATTTTAAAAGTTATTTCTTTATTTTCAGGAATCATGATTTATTCTTCCTCTACAAGAGAATGGGAAAGAAGATAAAAACCATAATCTGAAGTGTATCCAAAATAATTGACATTTAAAATAAATATTCTACATGCTGAATTGTAGGAATTTAAGACTATTCCTATTGAGTGCTTGCCTGCTGATTTGTGATAATAGGTTTTAACTCTAACAACATCACCGACCTTGAAAGGTCTTTCTTTATTTTCTGAAGTCATGATTTATTCCCTTACAAGAGAGTGAGAAAGATCTTGCGGATTCCAGTACATACTGTCTCCAATTTTATAATACGGATGATTTTTGGAAGATAAAATAAATATCTCAAATACCTCAAATGCTAAATTGCAGCCTTAAGATTATTCCTATTGGGTGCCGGTCTGATTTAAAAAAGGTAAGTCTTACCCTTACCACGTCACCTACCTTGAAAGGTCTTTCTATATTTTCAGAGGTCATGATTTATTTTACACAAGTGTGTGAGAAATACGAAATGAATTATACCACGTTGTAATGAGTCCACAAAGAGAATACGGACCATTACCAGATAGAACAAATACTTCAAAATTATCGTCACAGTCAAGCTTTATAATAATTCCTATGAAAAAAAGATCTTCGTAATTATGCCTTATGACATCGCCAACTTTATAATGAAAGCGTGTTATGAGTTCGCAGGCCATCAAAAGCTTGGCTTCCTTGGAGTCAAGTTTACCGCTTTGCACATCGGCGAAAGAGTATATCACCTTATGTGAATTGGGCAATTAAAATCTGGTCTATCTAAAATAGCGCCATGAAAAAACGGATCTTTCGGAGTGATGCGTGTCCATAAATACGAATGACGTTTTAGTTTTTTTGTCTCATCTCCTGCTGAGTAAATGTAAGGTTTATAACCACACTCCAAAAGATCTTTAACATTCTTGGACCAAACTGACTCAGCAATTTTTCTTTCTGAAAAGAATCTTATGCCTGCTTTCCCACAATGCCTAAAGTCGCCGTTATAGTTCGCAGGCACAACTTTTTTTCCTACTTTATAAATTGTGTTTCCATAGACATTTATTGCTTGTTCGTGGTTTCTTTCGCTAGAGAATATTTCAAGAACAATAGCGCTCGAAGCTCTTTTTTGATCTGAAACAATAACTGCTGTTCTACTCGATGCGGCAGGGATTAACATTTTACAAATTAAACCACCATGAAGACATTTCCATCCTATAAGATCAACATTTTGTTCAATTTGAAAATCTGGAAGGATTGCTCCTTGTAAGTTTGAACCTTGCAAATATGCTCTGTCGCAACTTTCTTCTGGATATTTGTTGTAGAACTTTGCGTTTCTCATGTTAGAGTTTTCAAAAAGTGTGTTGACCATTAGGCATCCCCTAAAATCACAATCACTTAGGTCTAAGTTGGAGAAATCCGTATTGCTAATATCCATTCCTTTAAAAACAAAGTTTGGAGTTAAGTCTATTTCTTTTATAAAGCGGTCAGTATATCTATTAACAATTTTCATTTTCTGCTTCTTGCCAACAATAAACCATTCTGTCAAGGCCAATAGCAACCTCAAGAACCAATAGTTCTTTTTCGATTACTTTGTTTTTTGCAGTGAATGTTGCTTTCATTGGAAAGTCTGTTCTGAGAGAAATTGAGCAGACTTCCATCCACTTGTCACCGTTGTTTATTTCAATGTCAACTGTACGCCTACTATACGACGGCAATCTATCCGAGTCAATTACTCGCGTAGGAAGTCCGCGCGAGTATCCTTTAATCATTTTTTCAACTTTTGGAATCATTGCACACATATAATCATTTGCTGTGTCTGCTGCAAAGATACACTGAAACTCTTGTTGGTAAAACTCCTTCAGCCTCATGTGTTTCGTTGGTTGGTCTTGTTCCTTTCGGAAGCTTTTGCCTGCCTGCCAGACGCACACAGGAGGTTTAAAAAGCTGATTGTTGATCAAGTGACAAGCGTAGGCATAAGATCCGGGCGTTGTCTCAGGACGCAGAACCATGTCAGAATTAGCTTGAAACCATACATCTTCCGTGGTATAGTTTAAGTTAATAAGCTTCTGTGGCGTTAGGATAGGTGCTTCAATGTAGTGAAAAGTCCACATTGAATTTTCTTCTCTTAAACCCGCTTTCATCTCTTGGGTAAAAAAGTTACGAATTGATTCTCTTAGAAGGATTTCTCTTTCTGAGAAAAATGGCAAACCATTTGCTTCAAATATGTGTTTCATTTTTTTACTCTTTAAAAAGGTCCACAAGAGCCTTTGCGTCTTCCATGGCGGCAACAACTGGTTTAATAAAATCTTTACCAGTGATATTCTCGTTTGAGCAAAACTTTGCCCAATCTGACAGAGAGCCAGTGGCCACAAATGGCAAGTTAATATTGTCATAATTGCGTGTGGAACCGCTTGGCCATGACAAGAAAAATCTTGTGTCTCTGGCAAAGGCTAACTCAACATCACGCTCATGTCCATTAAAAAAGATACTGACATTAATCCACTTGAGAGCCCAATTATGATTCTTTTCTTGGCATATTTTTCCAAGGTCTAAAAGACTTTTATGCGTTGGATTCATAAAAGTAAGGACGCCAGAAAGTCCCCAGGCTTCAAGAATGTTAATTTTTAGTAACTCAACCGTACACTCTGAACCACACCAAGTAAAAGATCCACTGGAGTTTTTCTTGATAGGAAAACCTCCAACAGCCACAATAGCTGTCATTTTTTCAAATGTTTCGTTGAAAAGTTTACAGCGTTCGATCATTAGAGTGTTTTGAACACTCGAAACTGCTTGGTGCAAGTCGAAGAATATCATTTCCAGCCTTCAGGAAGTTTTATGTTGGCTCTACGTTGTTTGTTGAAGTTAGCTAGTTGTGTGTCTACCACAGGATCGGTATCAAGCAAGTGATAAAAATCTTCAATCATCCACGTGGTTAATTCTAGTCCAGACAAACTTGAACTATATCTTGCGTTAGGTAGCCCAGAAGGGTGAAATCCCTTCGCTTTCATAATTTCCCAATTATTGTTAATCGCGAATCTGTCTGATTCTAACATCGGAACATACTTCTTGACAAAAGCTTTTGCTGCTTCATTTTCGCGAACCCACCTTGGGTTAATTTTTTTGTGCAACAACTCGTCAAGTCGGCAAGCAACCTGCTTCACAGATTTGTTACTTAGAGGCCCCGACCACATTACTAGTGCATTGCGGGTGTTTAAAAACTCTCTAAGCTCCGGGAATCTCTTGGCGATAGATTCGGCAAGGGCAAACTCTGTAAGAGCTAGCACGGCAACCTCACCGCACATCTGCGCACGCTTATAAAGAAAGAAATCATCCTCAGACATTTCAAGCGAAGGGATGGGCAGTCCCCACAATTGATGGATTGAGTCATGGGCGCGATAAAGGCAAGATTTAATTGAAGTCTCAAGCGGATTTTTCCCAACACGAACTGTTGGGGAAATTGGCGTCCACCTTGGTGCCCACCTAACAGGTTCATTAGACATTGTGGCGCCAGATTCAAGAATGCGTGCAGAAATAGAAGCCCACTCAGCAGGGAAAATGAGTTCAAGAAAAACTTTAAGTTCTCTTGTGTTGGCTGCCGTTTCAAATACGGTTTGTGAATCGATGATCATAATTTTCTATTTGTAGGTTGTTAAAGCATAGCGCGCTTCTCTTAGAACGCTATCAATTACTTTATCACTGGCAGGTGCTCCAAAAGCATGAACAGGTGGAAAACCTTTCGGTGCTAGCGTTCGAGCCTTGCCTTTTTTATCATACATGGAGCAAATGGTGATTGTAAGTCCGTTATCAGAAAAAGACTCATGAAATACGCCACGTGGAAGCGTATAAGTTGTTTTTGAAAGATGAATGCGCTCTGCCTCCTTGATTCTTACAATCTCTCCAGTCGGAGCACAGTCGCCATCAAAACCTTTTTCTTTGCCTGCTGTGCGCGCAGGTACAATACTCCAAGATTCCCAATCGCCATTAGGATCTTCAAAGGTCTCATAAGTTTTTTCTCTAAGAGAACCTATGAGAACGGTTGACTTCATGTCAAACCGATGATCGTGGACAGAGCCATTATTGTGAAGGCCAGATCTGATTAAGTCTGGATGCCAAATATGCATTCTTACTTCAGGGTTCTCCCCTTCTATAAAATAAGCCTGTAGCATTCCAATTCCATGATTACGCCACACTGACCTTGGCTTGTCATGTAAAAAGCGTATGCAAAGTTTTTGCATGTTGTCGAAATTAGTGATATCCATTTTTAAAATTTCATATATGTTTTTTAAGTTGTTCTTTGCGCTTTTCTGCATTCATTAACAAGAAGGCGTGAATAAACGGATCTATGTCCCCGTCAAGCACAACTTGAATATTTCCTTCTTTAAGTTCCGTGCGTTCATCCTTGACAAACTGTTTTGGGTTCATCACATACGTGCGTATGTGAGAGCCAAATCCATTTTTCATTTTATCTGAACAATAGTTTGACTCGAAGGCTGCTTCGCGCTTCTGACGTTCAAGCTCATAGAGCTTCCCGCGCATGATCTTCATAGCGCTAGAGCGGTTTTTATGCTGGCTACGTTCCTGCTGACATGCTACAATAATACCAGTAGGAATGTGGGTAAGGCGGATTGCTGACTCGACCTTGTTGACGTGTTGACCGCCCTTGCCACCCGCACGAAAGGTATCAACTTTAAGATCTTCTGACCTAATTTCAATTTCTCCAATTTCGTCATCCAACTCTGGAACTACCTCGATGGCAGAAAAAGACGTGTGCCTTCGGTCATTTGCGTCAAATGGTGAATTGCGAATAAGGCGATGTACGCCATTCTCAGCACGAAGAAAGCCGTAGGCGTAAGTTCCGCGCACAGCAATTGTGGCACTCTTTATGCCTCCATCGCCTGCTTGAAGGTCAAGAATCTCACATTCAAATCCTTTTTTAGTTGCCCAACGCAAGTACATACGCTGAAGAACTGTTGACCAATCCTCCGCTTCGTTTCCGCCTGCGCCAGAGTTGATGGTTAAAATAGCATCGCTTCTGTCTTCTGGCCCCGAAAGCATTTGTTGCACTTCTATTCCAGCGACATAGGTTTCAATGTCTTGTGTTTCAAAGTCTATTTTTTCGAAACTTGACTCATCGTCAAGCAAGTCGAGAAGTTCGAGTAAGTCTGCGGTATCCGAAGAAAACTTATTAAAGTTCTTTAGCGCAACTTCGATAACTCCTCTCTCTTGGGAGACTTGCTGTGCTTCTTTGGCATTATTCCAGAAGCCAGGTTGGTGTGTGTGGTCCGTTAGGCGCTCAAGTTGCAGGGTTAGACCTTCAACGTCAAAGAGACCTCCCCAGCGCTTCTAGGCGCTGTTGCAGTGCTGTTATTCTTGTTCTGGTTTCGTTAATTGTCATTTATTTATCCTAATTTTTCTGGTTTGCTTTTATGCCAAAGACACTGCCTGAAAAAACGCCTACCACATTTTCATCTTCTAGTTTACACTAGCGAAGACTTGCATTGCTCACGGTCTTTTGCAAGAGTGCAGAGGGCGCACAGTGCCACTTATTTATGGATGGCTGCTCTTAAACCCACCACCAGAAAAGTTTTTTATCTATAGTGTATGACGCTTGGCATTAAGTTCGCCATACTTCTCAAGTTCATCGAGATGTTCATCTCGATACTCTTTACATAGTTGGATTGCTTCGTGTTTTGCCTTCTCAGCACAAACTTTGTTTCCAGCCAACTTGAAATCCCAGTAACATCCCCATTTACTGCGGATTGTGTTTGACCTTGAAGCAAGGTCGTGAGGTGTCAGTCTCGCACAGGTTTTCGTTGGGTTGTTCATATGGTTACTGTAGCACGGAGAAAAATGTTGTCTACCTAAGATTCCTCACCTAAATGGTGTTTTTGAATCTGAAACTTCAATATTTGGATGGCATTTCTCTTTGACTTTCTCAAACATCCAAAGTTTCACTTTGATTTGTAGATTACGAAGCACCCAGAAAAAAATCTGGATTGGCCAAAAGATAAAATTTCTGAAGTGCATTTCTTTTGTTTTCTGCAAAACAGCTTTTTCTCTGTCTTGGCTACTGTAATAGTCCTCCATATATTGCATGTAGACAGACCTTGTTTTTAGAAACAGACTGGTGTAGTATGTGGCAACCCAGCCCAACAAGTAAGCGCAAAAAAAAGAAAAAGCAATATAAAAATACATTTAAATCATCCTCATGGAGTTCAGAGACTCAGTTTATCTTTGCACTTTGGGCAGTTAAACGGGCAAGTCCAAGGTTTTAATGTCCAACTAGGCATAAAGATAAATTCTTTTATGGTAGGACGTTTACAATCGGCAAGTTTAAAACCACATTTCGTACAGGTGTAGCGCTGCAAACGTGGCGTTATTTTAACGACCATGAGTTGCAGCGCACGTTTAAACTTCATTGAACGCGAGTGCGTGTATTGTTCTTTTGGAGCGTTATTTCTATAGGGCATTTTTGCCAGTGCCTTCAGTCGGATTCGAACCAACATATACCGACTTTCCGGTCGGACATTTTACCGTTAAACTAAATAAGGCATTTAAAGTGAGACCAGCGGGTCACGATCCCGCAACAACCAGCTTAAAAGGCTGGGACTCTACCAATTGAGTTATGGTCTCGTTTTGCTTACATCCTAAGAATAGCATTCTTCTTAGGCAATGCAAGCATTCTTTCTTTCTTGTATCACTCACCATTAAAATTAGCCGTCGATGTGGATTTTCTCAGGTTTTGAATTAAGAACTTCCCTTTCTGACCAAAGGGTTGCCTCAACTGAGTGAGGGAAAACTTCAACAAGCTCTAAATCTTCTGAGTGTCGCCCCTCTTCGTCTTGCTCGAACTGATAGGCGAAGTGCTGGCCATCAGACACGCGCCGAATAATGTGCCTATAGGAAGTCGTCCATTTCCTCTCGGTTCCCTCTGTGAGTCCTACGGACTCGAAACCAGGAAACACTTCATTATTTTCCTCTAGGTCGCCGCCTTCGATCTCTGCTGACTGCTCTTTTGTAATATTCATTCTGAACTCTTTTCTATCAAAAGCCAAGAGGCTTTTAAATTTGGCTCGCAGGGCCAACACGTTATGTTTTCGTGCCATTTGCGGCAGTCTTGTCATACTGTGAGGCCCTTTGACGCTTCTAGTAGGAATCGAACCTACACCATCTCAAGTTAAGTGTTTACACTAACTTGGAGTCCAAAACCATAAGGACTTTAGAAGGCCACTTATCTAACTTTGAAAGTATAGCTCAGTCTTGATGTGTTGTCAAGACTTTAAAAAAGAAAGGTGCTCTAACCCACGAGCACCTTTCTTACTTACCGCTACTACTTCAAGTACGAGACTGAAGGGAGACGGAACGCCTTCTTCGCGATTCGCTCTCTTGCAGCGGCGCACATGAGTCTCGTCAAAGCCCTGGATTGAGCCTTCATTTTGACAGATGCCTCCATGTGAAGGGTATACTGGATGGGGTTTCCCGTACACTTTTGGGCAAGGTCTTTTTGCTTTATCGCGTCTTCCGACAGACTTATAACAAGGTCAAAAAGCAAATCAGAATCTTGTTTCATACAGTCTCCATTTGTGTAAATCTTTCGAATAGTAGCGCTTTCCATCATCGTCTCGGTGAACTTTTCACCGTCAGTCACGGGTTAGATATAGCTTGGTCTTGATGTGTTGTCAAGACTTTAAAAAAGAAAGGTACTCGGAAGTTAGAGTACCTTTCTTTTTTGTTTTCTTACCTCTCAGCGAGGGGTTGAGGTCACTCCTCAGCGACCGTTACGGTTGCCTCAATCGGCATCTCAGCTACCGTTACAGCCTCCACGGACGCGCTAAAGCGGACTCGGGTGTTGCTGTCAAGGCCAGGAACCACAAACGTGATTCGATCTGCCGAACACTCTCGAAGATAGTGAGTGAGACTCTTTGGGTCACTCACACCAAGATCTGTGGAGAGGCGAGCGCGAACCATGTGAACCGAGAACTGCTCTGGCGTGAGATTGCCACGCTCGACAGAGACGCGACCATTCTTTCGTGGTCGCCCCTGCTTCTTCTCTTGTGTAGGAAGAGGCGATGAGTCAAGGAGAGTGAGCGTAACTGAGGAGGCGAGGGTAACGGCGGCGAGGATAACTGCTTGGGTGGTCATGATTTATTTTCTTTTCTTTTTGGGTTGGTTGGTTGGGGTTGAGGTTGGTTGGTTCAGTTGGTTAGTTTTAGCAGGGTTTCGGAGTGATGCAAGTTCTTTTCTTACTAACTTTTGGTTCCCTCTTTCACTCACTCCCTGCTGACTCAGTAGTTATAGCGCGAACTTAACGAGGTGCAAGTGTTTTCTTTCAGTCTGCGTCTCTTGAACAATAACATCGCCTGGTTTGTAAAGAATCACAGCTTTTTGTCTTTCAAAAGAATATAATTTTTATTATCAATATTATCAAATGGAGTATCGTATCTTTCACCAACTTCTTCTTTATAAGTGTGATTTAAGATAAATAATCTATATTCTTTTTCTTTTAAGTTAATTTCCAAAACAAGATAAAGAACGTTATTCTTAAGTTTCCAAACAACAATATCTCCTGGCTTGTAAAGTGTCACCATGTTTTGTCTTTCAAGAGAATATAATTTTTATTTTCAATATTATCAAATGGAATATCGTATTGTTTACCAACTTTTCCTTTATATGAATATTTTAAGACAAATAATCTATATTCTTCTTTTTCTAAGTTAGTTTCCAAAATCAAATAAACTTCTTTATTCTTAAGTTTCCAAACAACAATATCGCCTGGCTTAAAGATCATTTTTTACACATGACTTTTGAAAGTTCTGGCTCATCTTCAGAACTTTTATCCTTAGTCCTAGGTTTCGTTGTTTCTTTGTTTAGGTTTCCGACTGGACTGTGATATGCGACGAGAGTCCGCATAGAGCTAACAACGGAGTTGCGCCCACATTCATTGTGACGACTGCGGTAAATAATGTCAATTGCCTTAAAAAGCTTTGACAGGGACTTAGACACCGTAATGTCTAAGTTTGAACGCAGCACATCGCGCTCGACATGCAGCGCAGCAATCTCAGCGCGCAGCACAGCAATCTCTTCATTCGCGAGCTGCCAGCGGTCAACGATGATTGCGTGCTCTCTAACTTGCATGACTCCCCAAAGAGCGAGATTGCTGCGCATTACCTCAATGCGCGCAATTTCGTCCTGCGCTATAGCAAGCGATGAGCGCAGCGTCACAACTTCTTCATCACTCTTAGACACTGTAATGTCTGTTGTTTCAATATTTTTTTTCATTATTCACTCAAGTTTGAGAGATCATCTTAGCACTTATCTAGCTTTAGACAAGAAAAATCGCAGATTCCATTTTAAGAAGAATCTGCGACCTTGTTTACTTATACCATTCTTCATCGAGGAACTTGAGTGCCTCTACGCACTTTGGGTGATCCTTGTTGTCAGCATAAAACGGATCTTTGTCGCACTTCTCTAGTGCAGCGAGGAGAACCGGATTCTCCTCGGAGAGCATGTTTGAAAGGCATTGCCCCCAACGAAGAGATGGATTATCTTTCTTCATTCGATCGACTCTATCAACAAGCTTTTTAAGTTCCATTTTTCTTCTCTCTCTTAAAGGTTGGAGACAAAATGTTTGGTCGCAGTTAGAAACTTAGCACACATTGATTTCGAGTCAAACATATATCCGTATCTAAAAACTTGAATACAAGTTGGGTTGTCCTCTCGCCATTTTTTGACAAAGACCTCCACTGAAAGGAAGGGCTCTAAGACTTCTTCCAGAGACTCATATCCATCTGAGAACCCCAGACAAACACCCTCTCCTTTATCTGCACTAAACCACGCAACATAAAAGTTTCCGTCTGGAGCAACGCCTGTGCCATCCGTGGTCATCATTTTTAGATTTTTATTCTTCATTTTAAACTCTTCTTGTCATGTGCGCGTGTTAAAGGTTAGACTGAAGATAGAGTTTAGCAGAAGAACAAAGGTGTGCAAGGCTTTTTCGAGGGATTTACTTCAAGCCGTAGACCAACCTTAGACGCTCTGTATTGTCCTTAATGTTCTGTCCATACCACACATTTTTATAAAAGTTTTGTTCTGCCGCTATTGTTGCCGGGAAACCCTCGTAAAGCTTTTCGGCAACACGTGATACTAGATAATTTACATCCTTTGCAACAATTTCTTCGTCATCATCTGCCAGCTTAATCCCACCTTCATTTTTGATTATTTCCATAATCATTTCCTCAGTCGATGGAATGTTTTCCCGTGTTGACACGAGGGACGCAAACTCTTTTCCAAAGAGTGCAAAAGTCGTCATCTTATAATTATATTCTTTTACTTCTTCTGGCGTTGATGTTTCGCTAGTGGGCAACAAGTGACCATCGTAGCAAATCATAAAAGATATTTTTTGGGCATCTGAAAGAGTAACAAAGAACTCTTCAACGTATTTCCTGTTATTCTTTTTAAAAATACAGGGGTGCTGCTTTAGCATTTCCTGCATATCTCTATCCGAGGTGAGCCTAGCAAGATGGACCTTGTGGCTATCTTTTTGTTGAATTTTATTAATAATGAAATTCTCAAAATCATTAATTGATGTAAAATGCTTCATTTTTATTTTTATCTTTCTCGAACTGTTATGGTGTGACGGACTGTTAGCGGAGGTAAACGATACCGTAGGGGCCTGCGCAGGCGCTTGCGTGCTTGCGTACGTTGCCGCGAACGTGCTTTGCGGGCGCTTGCCACGATGCAGCCTTCAGAACGTCGCCAGTAGCGATGTCAACAAACCCATAAATAGAGCGCGTGTGTGGTTGGCTTGAAACGATCTTAATATATCGCTTCCCTTGCTCGACAAGCAAGGTAGGAGGAGACAGAGTGCCATAGGACTTATTTACCATCTCCTGGCACTCGCCAACGAAGCGGGAAACGAGAAGAAGCATTTCAGGACTAGCGGTGTTTGTTTGCATAAAGATACTTTAGCAGGCAAAGTGATAGAGGCAAGGTTTAGTTGATGACAATTTCAAACTGCTTGCAAATCATCCAGACGTAAGTTGGATCCGTCGTGTTTAAATAAATTTGAATTCATTTCTTTTTTTAAGCAACTTAACACTTGTCTAGCTTTGAGCGTAGCGCATCGCGCTCGACACGCAGAGCAGCAATCTCAGCGCGCAGCGCAGCAAGCTCATTTGCTTTTTTATCTGGGTAGTAGAAATAATGTACTTCTTTCTTTACTTTATTACCATTTTTTTCGTACCAGGCAATCAATCCAGCTTCGATCTCGGCAGCAGTCACACGCGCACGTAGAATTGAACAAACATCAAGCGAAGGGTCTGCGCTTTGAGCCATATTAACAGAATTAAAGCCTACCCTCCACTTATAGTCAAGATTGAGATGTGAGAGAAACAAGTAATCATTTAAAAATCTGATGGCTAGCGCCACATCACTTTGGGCTTTGGAGGTCCATATGACTCCACTGACATCAACAAACACTTGCTCTAAACGCGCCCTGTTAGTATAAAAGGACGCCGACCTAGAGTTTTTATCTTCTTCTGTTTCTTCAGCTTTATGTCTTGCAGTAGCAATTGCTAATTTAATCTTGTTGTCGTTGACAGGCATTAAATGAAGTACATTGTCAAGAACATCACACAATGCAAGTATATTTGTCTTATGTGGCAGTGTGTTATGACTCAACCAGAAAATAAAATCAGATCTCACGCAAGCATTCCACGTTTCAGCAAACGTTAAGTGAGATGAGGAATCTAACCACTGCAATACCTCTTCCCTCTTCACAACGGTAAAGGGAAGACTTTCAATCATTTCTCTAATAGATTTTGTCATTTGTTTATTTGGCCTTGATAACCTTATCAAGATATTTAGCATCAATTGAAAAGATACGCCAAGTTGGGCTTCCGGGAATCTTAAACCAAACTCCCTTCCGAAGCCTACCATATTCTTTTGGCGCATGAACGTAAAGAAATATTTCTCCTGGAGAAATAACTGATTTATAGCCGGTGCAAGGTAGAAATAAAACATCGCAAGAGATTGTATATTTCACCTTGGTTGAAAAGTCAGTAGCCTCCATTGCGGGCAACCTCTCGCTCATCGCGCTTTCGATCATCCTCGATTTCGAGAATCATCTCTTGGATTTTTGAAATTTGACCAACGCCAAGTGTCGCCAAGTCAATGACTTTTCCCATAGAATCAAAAATTGCCTCAATGTCCACAGTAGGTGTTTCTTCTGGTTCGTGATACGTAGCTGGAATATAACAGCCATCCACTGAATATTCTACTGCGATATCACACCATTCAGGTCCGTCGCTGGTGTTGACTAGTGCGTTTAGTTCTGCGGTGTTGGACATTTGTTATTCTTTCCTGTCAGAGTTTCCTGTTAGAGTGTCGAATGAGGGTTAATCTTAGCATACCCGAGACTACGTGCAATTATTTAATTTTTGCGATGCAGTTGTGTTTGACAGATATTATATTTTTATCTGTACCAAAAGCATTAACGCTCTTTTGTGTGCCAAGAATTCTAACTCTCACATCTCCACTAATAGTTCCGTCGAAAGTTTCAAACCCAATAATAGCAACTTTAATAAATTTCTTTCTGCCAATTGTAAATTTATTTCCGCCAATTGAAAGTAGGACAGTCTCCCCAATTTTAAAAACTTCTGGTTCTTGTCGTGGTATCCAAGTACGCCAATTTGAACACCGAATTTTTACATCCTTTAAAAATTTTCTGACTTCTTCTTCGTGACCGATCGCCACACAGAAACCTACAATTGCCAAACAAAAAATAAACTCAATAACAATATCTTGCATTTAAAGAAACTCCTAGAAAAGTAACACTATTAAACGTCCTCAGAGGGAATCGAACCCCCAACCAGCAATGTAGAAAAATGCTGCTCTATCCAATTGAGCTATGAAGACATGTACGGATCAAGGAGATTGTAGCAGCAATCCTAGTAGGCGCAACTTTCTTAGTTTTTAAATTTAAACGTTAAGTGAGCGTCATCCTCTACCTCAAACATTTTAATTGCAGCTTTTACATCAGCTTCGGTAATACCAATCCTGTCATCTGTATAAATAAGTCTGCTAGATAGATGCGCCATGTTATTTACATCATCTAGGATTACAATACTTGACACCTCGCCAGGTTCCATCTCCGTGTTAATAAAATGCTGAATCTCCAGTCCTCTTACAACATAACTGCTAAACCTTAATCCAGGGTATTGTGCTGGCGTGCACCCAAGCCAGGAAGAGGTATCGAAACCAAGCGTTTCAAAAAACGCAAATATTTCCTCAAGATTAAATTCAACTCTTTCTACTTTCCGCGCATTGAAAATGTAACGCCACGAAGAAGAAAGAACGACCTTAGCTCCGGTTGCATCAATAATTGACTTGACTCTAGCAACCAACGTCGGTGAAATAGACTCACGCAAAAGGTTGTGCTCTTTGTTGTCTGTCAAAGGCCATGATTCCAGGTATGGCATTTGGTCATTATTTAGAACGCCATCCACATCAAGGAATAACAATTTTACTTTAGGTTTCATTTAGCTTCATATCTTTCAAGTTGACGTCTTTCAGGTTGCTATTTCTCATGTGCCCATGTGGGCTGGAAAGATAACTAAACTCGCGCGTCTCTTTCAAGCCAACATCATCCTTGTGTGGATGTGCTAAAATAAAAATTGTGTATTGTTCTTTTTCAGGGTTAACTTCCAAAACAAGATAAAGAAGATTAGAATATTCTTCCCAAACAATTATGTCTCCATGTTTATATTTCATTTTAGTTTTATATCTTTCAGAAGAGAGCCGTCTGTTAGAAAATCAGCAACTATTTTACCAACAAGTTCTTTATATCGATGATTTAATATCAAAGCTGCACACTCAATTTCCCTAGGATTAACTTTTAAAACAAGATAAACTTCATGATAATGATCAAAACCACTTTTATAAACAACAATGTCTCCTGGTTTAAATTTCATTTAACTTTAAGTCTTTCAGAAGAGAGCCGTCTGGTAAATAATCAAAAACTATTTTACCAGTAATATATTTAAATGGGGATTTTAAAACAAAAACGCTATATCCTAGTTTTTTGTAATTGTCAATGACTTCCAAAACAAGATAAACTTCAAGAAAATCATCATCATAAAAAGCAACAACATCTCCTGGTTTAAATTTCACTTAACTTCATTTCTTTTAGGTTAATATAACAGTCTCCGAAGAAAGTAGTAAGTTTCCTGCCAACAAATTCTTTGTGGTGGTGACTTAAAATAAAAACTGTATACCCACTTTTCCTAGGGTTAACTTCCAAAACAAGATAAAGAAGATTAGAATATTCTTCCCAAACAA
>Ga0105045_10000174_pt1 | contig 40093 bp, 40 predicted proteins | sample MAT02_FD_78089 | JGI IMG/M metagenome (GOLD analysis project Ga0105045, IMG submission 78089) | Freshwater microbial communities from Lake Fryxell liftoff mats and glacier meltwater in Antarctica - MAT-02 (megahit assembly) | ecosystem: Environmental > Aquatic > Freshwater > Ice > Liftoff...
AAAGGTACTGAGTACAGCTGCAATTGCAGCTAAGAAAGATAACCTGACTGGGCTAAAGGAGAATGTCATCGTAGGTAAAAATATACCGGCTGGTACAGGTCTTAGGCACTTCAAACTATTAAAGGTAGAAGCAGAAAATGAGTATCAAGTTACCAATTAGTAATTTTTTATTCATCGGAAGTTTATAAATCATAAAAGCAAGTCAATTTTTTTGGCTTGCTTTTTTTTTAGAATAAAATTATGGTAATTACTTCTGTATTGTATTATGCATTGATTCAGTTTTATATGTATCGTGATATTATTTATATGTATAATATAATCATTAAAGCTTTTTTTTTAAATTAAAATGTAATTATTTATTAATATTTTATTAATTTTATGGTTTCTTATAGCAAAGAAATGCTATAGTATATCAATTATTTACTAACAGTTAATCCCTTTTACAATGAAATGTACATTTACATGGTTGTTTTTATTTTTACTAGTTTTGGTTACTGGTGCTGCCAATGCGCAAGCTAGTTTCACAGATGATTTTGAATCCTATACAGTCGGTGACAAAGTTGCCCAAAAGAATCCAACTAAATGGAGGACTTGGGAGAACAAACCAGGGACAGGACAAGATGCATCAGTTACAGATACTTTTGCTATGAGTGGAAAAAATTCTATTGTGATCACAGGGAATCCTGTAAATGGAGGTCCTGTGGATTTGGTTCTTCCTTTTACGGCTAGATTTACGACGGGTACTTTTACCTACAAAATGAACATGCTTATACCCGAAGGAGCTAACGCTTATTTTAATTTTCAAGGTGAAGTAGCAGTAGGTAGTTCATCTCCTTTAGACGCTTTTTTTGCAAATGGACTTTTTGAGATAAACTCAGGTGGCCAAAGAGTTGCATTCTCTACTTATCCCGTGAATGAGTGGTTCGAAATAGCTTTTGAAATTAACCTTACCGCTAATCTATGGAAGATTTTAGTGAACAAGAATTGTGTAGGCGCTTTTTCAAGTGTAATTAATAGAATAGCATCTATAGATTTATATGGATTAAATGCGACTACTTTATACTATGTAGATGATGTAGCATTTGGGCATACTACTACTGCTGCAACTTACAATGTGGAGGCAAGTATTACAGACTTTAGCTGGCCGACAGGGTCTCTCACAGGGACAGAAGATTCAATTACTGTTGGAGTTAGAAACTTTGGTAATCGAGTAATCTCTTCTTTAGACTTAGATTTTAGAGTCAATGGAGTTTCAGAAATAGTTAAGTTTTCTGGACTTACTTTGCTTAAAGGTAGAGAAATCAAATTAAAATTGCCTAATAAGTATAAAGTTAAAGAAGGCGATAATAACTTAGCGATTGTGATATCAAGGATAAATAATTTAGTTGGTGATGAAGAACCATGTAACAACTTTAGAAGTTTTGTTTTACAAGGAGTTACACCCGCTGAATTTAGAGCAGTATTGGCAGAACAGGGCACGGGTACTTGGTGTGTATGGTGTCCACGTGGCGCAGTATTTATGGATTTATTAACGACTAGATATAAGGGTAGATTTATTCCAATAGCTGTTCATAATAGAGACCCTATGCAAGTAACTAATTATAATAACCTAATCACTTCCATACCAGGATTCATAGGATTCCCTAGTGCTGTTGTAGATAGGGTTGATGTGCTGGACCCAAGTGGGTTAGAAGCACCTTTTCTGAACAATATTGCGTTTCCTACTACGGTAAAACTTCGTACAGGCGCTGTTTATAATGAGACATCAAGAGAAGTAACTGTAGATGTAGAAGCTGAGTTTTTATCTGCTATTGCTGGTGATTTCCGTATGAATCTAGTGTTCACCGAGGATGGAGTCACCGGAACTTCTGATGGATTTAACCAAGCCAATGGTTTTGCTGGTGGTGGCTCCGGTCCTATGGGTGGATATGAGTCTTTGCCTAATCCTGTACCTGCATCTATGATGGTATATGATCATGTAGGTAGATCTATATTAGGTCTGACAGGCGCTAACTCTGCATTTAGAGGCGACTTTAACAAAGGTGACAGAAAATTAGTCACTTTTGTATATAGAGTTCCATCTACCTTCAAAAGAGATAGGATGAACATTATTCCTATCATATTTAATGAGGGAATTTATCAGAACGCATCTATATCTACTTTTAGTGAATCAGTAGCTAAAGGATTAATCAGTAATGTCAATGATGTCGTAGTAATAGACGAGATTTCTATATATCCTAACCCGACTTCTGACTTAGCCAATATCAGCATATCTTTAAACGCTTTGACGAATGTAGCTATCAGCGTGTCTGACATTACTGGTCAAGTAGTAACAGCTAGAGATTACGGTAAACTAGAAGGTGAATACACACTGCCAGTATCATTATTAGGGTTTGCTCCTGGAACTTATTTTGCAACTGTGAAGACTGACTTCGGTGTCACTGTTCAAAAAATTGTAGTAACTAAATAAGCTTTCTCCTTTAGCTTTAAATAGTTAAACGACACTTATTTAGCACTATTGCTGAATCTGGCGGCAATAGTTTAACAAGCCCGATTGTCTATTAATTAGATGATTGGGCTTTTTTCTTGATTTGACGTGTTAGTATTTTATTTTGACTCTTTAATCTATTTTATTATGTTAAGTTATTTCTATTGGCTTTAACACATCTTAGCAATTTGTTTCAATTGTTCAACAAAAGAGCCCCATAAATCCAACCTTTCATATTGATTTGTTTTCAAAAAAAAACACTTCCATAGCGAATGATGTGCAATTATTTTTTTGTTAATTGTATAAAAAAAGGAGATAAGCTATTCACTTATCTCCCATCATTAATTTTTTAATGTGTTTTACTTACGATACCAATGACTGCGCTTGCAAAAGTATCTTTTTTGCGGCATTGAGAATCTTGTCGTCGTCTAGTTGTACTATGCCGCCATTTGGTCCTGGCTCTATGTGACAACCTATGACTTCACCATTCTCAAATTTTTTAGCCCCAAAGTAATTTCTTACCGTTTGTTCCTCAATGTTTAAATCTGACGCAATCCTACTCACGCTACCTGTGGGCAGTTGGTGTTTGATTTTTCTCAACTCATCGAATGTAATGTTCATATATTTTTGGTTTAATAAACGTTAGAAAAAATCTTCGTCATAAAAATAGGTATTTTTATTTACATTTTCAAACTAATTTTGTATAAAATTTTATTTATTTTTTTTATCAAAATAATAAATAAGTTATCATTTAATTTATAAAATTTTGTATCAAAGAAATGGTTATTTCTTATTATTGTTGTGCGGAGTGGTTAAGCGATTTTTCGTTGCATTTTTGTATTATCAAAATACTTAATGCTACTTGGTATCTTTGCTGCGTACGCTATTTCAAATATTAGTTTGGTTTTGATTTTAATATTATTCAGTCGATTGAACTTTCTTTTGCTTTTTATTGTCATATTATTATACCTATATAAATAAACGGATTCTTGATGTCAGATTAGTCGTGCTATTCTGCAGTCTTTATTATGATCTACTTGACCAATATTTACTATTCACCCAAAACCTGCAAATGCGCCAACTAAAAATCACCAATAGTATCACCCAGCGCGAATCTGCATCGTTAGAAAAATATTTGGCTGATATCGGGCGTATTGATCTTTTGACACCTGAACAAGAAATAGTACTAGCAAAGAGGATAAAGCAAGGCGATGAAGATGCACTAGAACAAATGACCAAAGCCAACCTAAGGTTTGTAGTGTCAGTCGCTAAAAAGTATCAAAATCAAGGACTTTCATTGTCCGACCTTATCAACGAAGGCAATGTGGGTTTGATAAAAGCTGCAAGGCGATTTGATGAGACTAAAGGATTTAAGTTCATATCTTATGCTGTATGGTGGGTACGTCAGTCTATACTAAGCGCAATCGTTGAGTACTCTAGAATCGTAAGGCTTCCGCATAATAAACTGACAGCATACAGCAAAGTCAAGCAAGCATTGTCCGATTTTGCTCAGAAGTATGAGCGCGAACCTACACAATTAGAATTGGCGGAACTGCTAGGAGTAGAAGAGAGGGATATAGCTAATATGATAAAAGCTAACAATAGACACTTATCTATAGATGCGCCATTGTCTGATGATAATGATGGCTTGTCAATGCTAGATTTACTTTCGTTAGATGAAGACGCAAGCCCTGATATGGCATTGTTAGAACACTCTGTTAGAGAAGAGATAAATGAAAGTTTAGAAGTATTGTCACCCAGAGAAGTTCAGATATTGACTGCTTTTTTTGGTCTTAATGGAAGTACACCAATGTCGATAGAGGAAATAGCTGATATGCACAACCTTTCTAAAGATCGTGTACGTCAAGTCAAAGAGAAAGCAATCCGTCGTATGAGAAAATATCATAGTGGAAATAGTTTGTTCTCTATATTATAGAAGTAATGATAATCGAAAAGAGAGGAAGGAGTATGGTAATTAGTGACGTTTTTCAGTTTTTGTTTGGGTTAGTATCTTCCAAAAATCAAATGCTAAGGGATATTAATCACCTGCGAGATGGAATGCAAAATATGACATCTGATTTAATTCCTTTTACGGCAGATGAATTTGGTTTGGTTTCTTACAATGTTGCTAATTCCTCACAGTCTAGAGGTTTCTATAGGACCACGATGGGAGTAGTAACGACGATATATTACGAGCACCTATTTGCATATAATATCAGGATGTACGGTGAGCGTCAATACGCTTGTGTCATAAAAACTGATATAGACGAATACGCTTTAGTATCTACCAAAGATAATAATATCATGGTATATATGAACCAGAAAGAACTTGGACATATAATGAATAATTCTCAATTGTATAATACTAGAAATCAACTGATAGGAACTATTGATGTAAAAAATACTCCTAGTCATAAGGATATACACATCAAAGGAGTACCGATCGGATATATGATTAAAAACGATAAGGAATCTACTTACCTCCTCAGGGCAGTAGAGTTAGTAAAGTCGCCAACATCAGATGAATTGTATTTGTCGGCGATACTGGTTTTTAATCAGCTTATTTTGGATATATTAAAAAAGTAAATCCTAAAATCACGTGTCATTTTTCCACGGAAGTGGCTTAACTCTAAGCATTTTTATGATTAATATCAATGAAATGATTCCCACTATAGGGTGGAAGTATTGAGGCAAGAAGTTAAGTCCAGGCACAGCATTGAGTAACGAAACCACCAGAAACAATAGATTTCCGAAGCCAAGAATCCAGTTGTTTTTGCCAGATTTGCTTCTTACAAACCACCAAAAAACTAGAAAAGGTATTACCCATATCAGGTTCCAATTGGTTTTAGTCGGCACATGATCCGTTCCCCACCACATAAATGACAGGATGACTGCCATAATCGACAGCATCAAGACCCATAAGCGGTCATAGGTTTTGAACCACAACATCGCTTTACCTATTTTGGCTCTGAAGTATAGATTTATTTCTAATAATAGTAATAATATAAATATAAAGTAAGGTGATACTAGGCTTACTAACCACGGATTGCTTCTAGATTTTGGTGGCGTCGAAGTGAAAAGTACTTTATCAGTACTTACTATCGGCTGCTTAGTATTGCTTAATTTTGTGTTGCTGAGATGGTAAGAAAGATAGTCAGGGATGAAACACTCTTGGTTAGGGGTCATGATTACGTCTGCTTTGGCACCGATGATCAGGTCTATACCGAAGTCTGTCCACGGCATGGGAGCTTGGTACTTTTTGATCAGTTGTCTAAAGGTGAGAGGTGTCATGCTCACAGGGCTGAGTTGGGCGATATTTTTCTTTAGTATCATATCTCTAATTCTGGTAGCGCAGTTGTCTTGAAAGAAATCATACTTGTAGTTTCGATTTTCAGGTAAGAGATTGATTTTTAAAGCCTCTGCGATTTCTATTTTTTCTTTGTAGTTTAGTGATAGTACTTGCTCGTTGACAAATCTATTGGTCATTTGGTACTCGTAGATGAAGTGATTGTAAGGTGCTACTGTGACATAATACATGAGCTTACCACGAAGGAACTTGACCATAAATCCTGGTTCATCAAAACTAAATGTACCATAATTATATACTATATCGCTACCTTTGTCGGGATCGATGATTCTGATTGCATTGTGTCCATACATAGAGTATAGTTCGGTGCCTGGGCCGCAGGTGAGCACTGATATTTTTAATTCATTATTTATAGACTCTATCGTGCCCTGACCATATACTGAAGCTGTAAAGAATGTCCAGAACAGCAGAAGCATTATACAGATCTTTATATATGTAAATAAAATCATATGTGTTCTGTTTTCGAATTTTAAAACGCTCATACATTTAAGATTTGGATATTAAATAATTGATACTGCTACTTAAAAGTTCAAGTTTTTAAACCTCATAACTATTCTAAATTGAAGAAAATACTTCAAATAATGGGCAAAATAGTAAGAATAATTGAGATGAAAAATATTTGAAGTTTTAATTTTACTACCTTTGGCAAAATTTTAAAGAGAAAAGTGGATTTAATCAAAAAATATTTTCCTGATTTGACAGCCGATCAAATCGACAAGTTTGGGCGTTTGGGCGACTTATATAGAGAGTGGAATGACAAAATCAACGTTATCTCACGCAAGGATATAGACAATCTGTATTTGCACCATGTCTTGCATTCGCTTGCCGTGGCTAAGTTTACGACCTTTGCTCCGGATACTAAGATCATAGATTTAGGCACGGGTGGTGGATTTCCTGGTATTCCATTGGCGATATTGCTTCCAGAGTGTGAGTTTATGCTTATGGATAGTATCAATAAGAAAATTACTGTGGTCAAAGAAGTCGCCGAGGCTCTCCAGCTGGATAATGTACAAGCGATGACGGGTAGGGTAGAAGAGCACAAAGGAAAATATGATTTTGTGGTTATCAGGGCTGTTGCGAAGATAGATAAACTTTTGCCATGGAGTAGAAAAGTACTTTCTAACAAGCAAAATAATCTATATCCCAATGGGCTTATCGCACTAAAAGGTGACCTCAAAGATGAATTAAAACTGCTTCCTAAGTTTGAATTTAAAGAATACGTAGCTATCCAAAAGTACTTTAACGAGCCATATTTTGAGGACAAGTTTGTGCTGTATGTGCAAGGATAAGTTTGTTTTTTATAATGGTATTACTTAACTTAGGAAAGAAGAGGAATAGGTTTTTGGTGTTGTGTTTTTAGACCAAAACACAATACAAAGATAGTTGGTGTTAAGCCAAATAAATAATTATATTTCTTGGTATTTATTAATTTATTTTTTATTCATCTTTCCTTCAAATGCAACAGCACCAGGTGATCCGTGTTTTAGAAAACTTGCTATCGAGCTTTCATCTGCTAGAAATCTGATTTTTTTGCCCAAAGTAGATTTGGCAATCATGCGTATGGTGTAAACTTTAAAAAAAATAATTTTTGTCATTCTGACATCTTGTATATCCTCATATACAAATCTGAAATGCTTAAAATAATTAGACACATAATAAGAATCTTCCGTACCTAACTCTACTCGTCTGAGCTGAAAAAAGGTGAAATAAAAAATTAGAAAAAACAAAATATAGCTCGCTAGGAACGGAAACTTAAACAGTGGCGAGGTCAAGAAAGGTAGATCATTTACGTCCACTACAAATATAGCTAGCGTAAAAAGACCAAAAAATACAGACCACATCACGGGAATGAAAAACTTAAAAAACAATGTAAAATTGCTGGATACTCTTTGCATTAGTTTACTTTTTAGCTTCTAAAGCGTTTTTTTGTTTCTCTACTCTTGCAGCTATACTTATAGAAAATTCGTACAATATATACATAGGTATGCCGACCATCACTTGGGTTACAGCATCGGGTGGCGTGATGATCGCAGCCACTATAAATATAACTAAAAACGCTTCTTTGCGATATTTGCGCATGATATCAGGGCCTAAAATCCCGATAGTTGCTAGAAAATATACTACTATTGGTAACTCAAAAGCCAATCCTGTAGGTATCGTAAACATCGTCAAGTAAGTAACGTAAGAGGCGAGTGTAGGACTATTGATCGCTTCGGGACCAACACTGTAACCACCGAGATACGATATCGAAAAAGGTGCAATGATAAAGTACCCAAACGATACCCCTAACAAAAACAGCAATGAAGTCGCAGCTATAAGTTTATTGGCAGCTTTTCGCTCATTGTCATATAAGCCTGGCTTGATAAAACTCCAAAACTCATAAAATATATATGGAAAAGATATCACAAAGCCTAGGTAAATAGAAACTGTTAAACCTACCATGAACTGTTCTCCGAGCTCCCTAGTGATCAACTGTAGTTCGGGTGGAGCAAAACAGATACTTTCTGAGAGGCTACACAGAAACTTGTAGGTGATAAAGTCCGCCTGTTTGGGTGGAAAGATGATGTACTGGAATACTTCTTTCTGAAATATCAACGCTAATATTGCAAAAAACAAAATACTAATCGCAGCTCTGATTATGTGCCATCTAAGGATCTCTAAATGGTCCAAAAAACCCATTTCCTCCTCATTTGGTTTTTCACCAGAAATCACTTTTTTTATAAATCCTAACATCTAAGTTTTGGGAAGTTTATCTCTATTATAACATGGAAAAGGTTCCATTGATTGTTTATGTCTATTCGAAGTGCAAAGATAGTAAAAAAGAGTACATAGATGTATCAAAAAAGTAGAATAGATTTATAGCTAAGTTAACAGAACTGATGCTAATAACATTTTATTTTGTTATTTTGCATCCTCAATGATGGATCAAAGCAATATAGCATAAATGCGAAGTACTTTTTTTATAAATCAGCCCAATATATTTCGTGAGGGGAAAAGCGATATTATATTTCAATTTCAGTATTATCAGATTGTCAGATTTGTATCCAGTGTCCTAGTTAGCATTATGATGGTCAAATCTGGCCTAGCTAAAGACTTGCTTGGTGAGTATGAGCTCGCTATTTTCTTGATTCAGTTGCTTACTATGGCTTGGTCTGTAGGAATCAAAAATGGTTTGGTGAGTTATTTTCCTACATTACCTGAATCCATAAAAGCTGGGTTTCTCAATGGTGTTTTTTTAGTTTTATTAGGATTAAGTAGCTTAGTTGGTTTGATATGGTACATGTGTTATGACCCGTTCCAGCAGTTTTTACTAGGCGATTCTGGCAAACCTCCTTCACTTATCGTATTACTTTATGCTATACTTTCAGTACCTATTATTTTGGTAGAGGTAGTCTTGTATTTGCGGTCTGAGGCAATAAGTTTATTTCGGTATAGCAATGTCAGTGCTGCGGCACAATTAGTTTTGGTGGCAATAGCATTATTATATAGGCCTGATTTAGAAACTATATTTTTTGCGCTTTTGATATGGAATGTTTTGCGACTTATTTATTTGATTTTATTATTGGGAATTAAGGATTTTTCACTAGTAGATTGGTCTGTAATTCGGCACTTCCTACTTTTTTCGCTTCCATTGATCTTCAATATGGTGCTCGGATATGGTATGGACTATATCGATGGTATCTTCGTGACACATTATTTTGATGCTAGTTTTTTTCCAGTTTTCAGATATGGTGCTCGAGAATTACCATTGGTAAGTGTACTTTTTGCATCACTGTCTGTGGCGATGATTCCTATACTTATGAAGGAGGGTATAGGTTGTAAGATAGTCAGAATCCGTTCTACGCGTCTGATGCACTTTGCTTTTCCAATAGCAATAGTCCTGATGTGTATGAGTTCTTGGTTGTTTACGACGTTTTATTCTGAGGCTTTTAGAGATTCTGCTTACATTTTTAATGTATATTTATTGATACTTACTAGTCGAGTCTTTTTGCCACAGGTATTTAATCTTGCTCTTCATCAGCATGCTATTATCAACATTGCGACCATCATAGAGTTAGTTAGCAATGTAGTGTTAAGTTATACGTTAGTAAGTGATTTTGGTGTCATGGGTTTGGCGATGGCGACGGTGATTGCTTATGCTGTGCAGAAAGTCATTCTGATAGTTTATAATTATAGGGTCAATGGTATAAAGCTGAGCAGTTATATAGATCTCAGGTGGTATATAGGATATAGTTGCGTATTAATATCAGTATTTATATATGTTAATTATTTTAATGTTTAATTATTAATTTTTTTTTCAATCATGATTCAGTGTAATGTAAAGTCAGCTAAAGAGGCATATATACTGCTCTGTGACGTCTTGGTGCCTCTATACGATGCACCCGAAGCTTCGATCATCAGTAGATATTTGGTGGAGGACTTGCTTGGCGCAAATTTTTGGTCTGAGTCGCCATTGACCGATGAGCAAGTTGCATTGGTTTGTGGTGCCATACCTAGATTGCTTGCGTATGAGCCATGGCAATATGTGGGTGGACAAGCAGACTTTTTTGGACTTAAGTTCGTTGTCAGTCCCGCAGTGTTGATCCCTAGACCAGAGACAGAAGAGCTAGTACATATAGCGATGCAAATCATCAAGCGTCAAAATCTCAAAATTGTCCTCGATATAGGCACTGGGTCTGGGATTATTCCGATCACACTAGCGAGAAAAACGGCACTAAATTTAGTATTTGGTCTAGATATTTCTTGCGAGGCGTTAGCTGTAGCTCTCCTTAATGCTGACACCAATGTTGTGAATGTCACATGGATCGCAAGTGATATTTTGGATGAATCGCTGTGGGACTCATTACCAAAAGTACAAATGGTTCTATCTAATCCGCCATATATTTTACCTGCTGAGCAATCAATGATGTCTTCTAATGTGCTAAACTTTGAACCACATTTAGCTCTTTTTGTTGAGGATGATCCACTTCTTTTTTATAAAAAAATAGGGACTTTTGTCCAAAACCATCAAGACAAAGGAACTCATTTACTATTTGAAATCAATGAAAAGTACGGTTTTGAAGTAGTGGAACTGATGGAATCTTTGGGCTATAGCCAAATACAACTCATCCAAGATATGCAAGGCAAAGATAGGATCGTGAAAGCTGTAAGTTAAGTTTAATTAGCCAGCGATGAGGTTTTGTTTTGTAAAGAACCAAGGTTTATATTCTTTAACTTTCTAAGCTCCATGATTATTATAGGAGTTAATATAATGGTTGGTCCGAGCCACGCTACGATATTGGGTACTTCTAGTTTCCAGGCTTGATTGACTGTAAATGCAGTGATAGCGCCTATGTAGCTGCCCATCATATTCCCTACATGAGTTTGCAGCCATTGGTTGTCTTTTTTATTGTAGAGCGTATGGTATTTTTTGTAATTTGCTTTAACGCCTAGCATACCCAAACTACCGAATGCTAAAGGTACTAAAGCGTCTATTTTTTGCAGCTTTATCAATGTGTAAACAGCAAACACAATCAGGCTTAGGTTGGTAAGGAATGCAATAATATCTACTAATTTGTCTATGGTTTTGGGCGAATTATTTTTTAACTTGATAGCTCTATATGCTACAATACAAGCATAATAAGTAAAAAAGGAAATGAAAAATAGGAATAGGTTATATCTTATGATAGACAGATAGACGCCCGTTATGAAAATGACAGTCATACTATAAAAATAGTATTTACCCATAGGCCTATGTTTAGGCGTGTTTTTTTTGAAATAGATAGATAAAGCTCCAAAAATAAGTGCTCCTGTTCCAGCTATAACATGAATTATTAGTGAGATTTTAATGAATTGTTCCATGATCTATGTTATTTAATGTTTTAAAAATTAATTTTTAAGATTGTTTGCGATATTTTTTGTAGAATTTTGCTCTGCCAAAATATCTTATGTATTGGATGAAATTAAACTCCAAATGGTCGTACATGACCTTTTCTCCATTGACTTTGAGATTATGGTTGGGCATATACCTTAGATTGGTTCTAAGTAGGCTTGTTTCAGTTTTGCTGAGTCTAATGTCCCATCCAAACACAATTCCAATCGCTGGTTTTATTTGTGAAGTCTTGCTATTGTTTTCATTATAACTAAGCTTGTCTATACCTATAGAAGGTCCGATATATGGAGCAAAACCGTGATAGTCGAAGAGAAACTTTGTAGGCTCCATGGCAAATGAACTTCTTGACATATTTATTTTGGTGTCAAACCCTTTTAGTGACCAACTCATAGTTCTGAAAGCGAGGTTTAGATTTGCGTCTAGACTACCGAAGTATCTACCTACAGATACCTCAGGAAGTATTGCGGTGTTAACTTTGTCTTTGTTGATGTATGGCAGGTTATTACGAAAATATGGAGATCTTGAGATTTGAAGTGCTGTCGAAGGTCCAACTCCCCAGTACCAGCTACTTAGTCTATTTTCTTTGTTCAACAGATAGAGCTTTATGTTCAGTTGATCTACAGAGTTAGGAGTAGCTAGCGACTTGCTAGTATCAAAATATTTTAAAAAGCTGAAATTAAAACTCCACGCACGGAGATTTACATTGGTTGTTTCTGTGGGCAAAATATGATAGCTAAAACTTGGATTATTTAAATATCTAGTACCAAAACTGATTATAGTGTTTTTCGTAGTATAGCTTATTCCCAAGTGCAAAGGTGTATTCATTCTTTGAAATGTAGGTGCACCATTTCTGAAGTTTGTGCCTGCCGATGCATATCTAAATATAAATGGTTGAAAACTCACCCCAATGTATGGTCTTATTTTTCCAGATTTCATAGCAAGTGGATAAAATTTTGCTCCAGACTCGATACTTTCTCTTAGTGAGTACATATTTGTATTAGCTGGTTTATTGGTGATATTTACGCCTATAGGAAAGCTGACATAAAAGTCTGCATGTCCCCAAAAATGAATACCACCGATGGTTAATCTTGGGATAAAATTGTTAGATAAGTTGGTGTTTTGACTATTTATCATCATGCTTCCACCCGCTACACTGAGCAAATCTAAACCAAAGGTAGTCGCTGCAAAACGTGTACTTCTTTCTATTTTTTCAATTTTATAAACTGAATCGATTGTTGTTTGACCTTTTAAAGTGATAAAGAGTAAAAGTAGTAATGGACTAATTAAATAGAATCGCATTATTGTCAATTTTGTTGGTTAAGAATATTAGACAATGCAAAAGTAGTAGAAGCCATTAATCTTTTATGATAGATGGGCTATAGAGCAAATAATAGGGAAGTAGGACAAAGGAACGGGATAAATGACTATATTCGGGACGTTTGACAAGGTAGCTTTTTGCTATTTCTAAAGTTTTTTTAGCAATGGTAATATATCTTTTCCATAATTTCTGGACACAGGTACGAGCTTATCACCGTCACTTATACCTAATTTATAGCCTTGAGCATTGCCTGTTATTTCTAGTACTTTGGCAAGATTGACTATGTATGAACGGTGACAACGCACGATATTTGGATGATGAATTTGTAACTCAAAACTCTTTAATGAACCCCGCAATAATTCTTTTCTAATTTTATGGTTGTTCAGGTAAGCTATTTGCGTATAATTATCGGCACTTTCTAGATAAAGTATGTCCGTAGAATATATCGATAAATTATCCCTATTATTCTCAGTAACAAGATCTATCTTACCATCAATATTGATATTTGATGGATGATTTATCTGATCGAGATTATATTTACTAATTGCCGAACCAATTTCACTAGCTTCATGCTCATTAAGTTTTTTGTATTTATTGAACTGTAAAAATATAATTGCCATAATCGGAAATATACCAATCACCACAACCATGATCAAACTCTTTACAAATTCAACTAAATTTAGATTAGATATTCCTAACAGATTCGAATAGTAGATATTACCAAGTGCAATCAAAAGTAAAATTCCTACCAACCATAATATTTCTTTTCCAGTGGTCCACTTTTCCTCTGTCAGCGGAATTTTAAAAATTCGTAATGTAAAAGACATCAATGTTGGCATTAGAAAACTAATGAAACCATAACCAGCTTGTTTTACTATTTTGTAGTCTGTTTGCCACTCTGAATTGCCAAAAGGTTGAAAAATAATTAAAAATAGTCCTATAAAAATACCAATGAAAATATTAACTTTAAGTCTTTTTTTAATTGAGGTTGTCAAAGGATAAGGCTGAGATAAAAATTTATACATCGATTTATAAAAGTTATTATTTATGAGATAAATGCACTAATGAAGATTGTTAAGCATAAAAATTCTGATTTGCCATTCTAATTTTTAAATATTATGATATAAGATAAAAAACAGTCAAATGTCCACATCATAACCAACTTACCTTACTACCTCTGAAAATATCCCACAATCTGAGCAAAGAACTCTGGTACAAGATTAAAATTAAATACGATAGCTAGTAACATACCAGCAATTGCACCATAAAAGTGGGCTGCATGGTCAATTCTGTCATTTTGGTTTTGTGCCCAAGAGGAATACCACAGATATAATACTCCAAAAATAATCGCAGGCACAGGAATGATGAAATATAGTCCGAGCATACTCAATGGTGACAGAAGTATGTAGATAAACAATATTCCTGATACTGCACCTGATGCTCCCACACTAGAGAATCCTGGGTTGTCTCTGTGCTTGTAATAGGTAGGTATATCAGCCATCACAAGTGTAGTGAGGTAAGTCATTGCATACAGCACTTGCCCTCCTGGTACACCAAATTGTGAGATGTAATAATTCTCCACATAAGTACCAAATTGCCATAGCACATACATATTTATAAGTAAGTGCATCACGTCACCATGTAGAAATCCTGAGGTTATCCATCGATAGTATTGATGATTCTGATCCTCGAGGTAAGGACTGTGTAGGAGGTTAGCAAATACCCTTTGGTCGTTAAACGCCCAGAATGATATGGCGCAAGATAGGACGACGATGATGAGCGTTATTGACATTTATTTATTTATTTTGATTTGTGTATGAAGGTAGGACTAGATATTGTGGTACTTTTCGTTTTTGATGATCGTATAAGCCCTATAGACTTGCTCTACCAGAAAGAGTCTAACCATCTGATGGGAGAAGGTCATTTTTGAGAGTGAGATGCTATCATTTGCGCGTTGTCTGATGAGTTCATGATGTCCGTAGGCACCACCTATCAGCAGTGTCACTTGTTTTAGAGAGCGCAATTGGCACTTCATGAGGTAGTCTGACCATGCTACAGAATCGTACTGTTTGCCACGCTCGTCCATGATGATGAGGTGATGCTCGGGTTTGATTTTGGCGAGTATCATCTCTGCTTCACGCCGACTTGTTTCGTCAGCATTAATGCCTGGTTTTACATCTTTAAAGACTTCGTACTCTAATGATACATAGTGCTTGAGCCGCTTGATATACTTCTCAATTCCCTCTTCCAGGTATTTTTCATCTGTTTTGCCTATGGCCCAAATGGATAATTTCATCTTGCAAAGTAAAGGATAATGAACAATATGTCACACAAAATTTGAAATTAATTGTATTTGTACTTAGATTTACACTTTCAAAACTAAACTTATGCCCAACTCTTCACCTCACAATATCAATACTTGGCTGACTCAAATCAATAATGACTATAAAGCTGCGGTCTCTGTAGATTGTGTAATTTTTGGATACGATGACGATGCATTGAAGGTTTTAGTGTCTAAATGTGATATGCCACCCTTTGAGCGCGAGTATTCGTTGCTAGGAGATCTCGTGCATCCTGATGAAACTACTGATGAAGCTGCACTCAGAGTTTTAGAAAAAAAATCAGGCTTCAAAGACGTTTTTCTAGAGCAAGTACAAGTATTTAGTGATAAAGATCGACATCCATTGGGGCGAGTGATTACAGTTGCTTATTACTCTTTGATTCAGATCAATGACGACCACCTCAAACATATAGAACCTTCAGCTAGTCTGCGATGGATAGATATCAAGGATGTAAAGTCTCTTGCATTTGACCACCTAAAAATCATGAATTTATGCCTAACCAAAATGCAAAAGGAAATCAGTGAGCGTCCGATAGGATTCAAGCTGCTGCCTGAGAAGTTCAGCTTGTTAGAGTTGCAGCGACTATATGAAGTCATACTCGATATATCGTTAGATAAGCGCAATTTTAGACGCAAACTGAAGTCTATGGACGTACTCAAAGATATCGGCGAAACCCAAGAATCTGTATCACACCGTCCAGCAAGGCTTTATGCTTTTAATGACAATAATACAAAAAGCAAAACTGAAATATCGTTTTCCTTATAGGTTCTTGCCGCGTCTATTTTTCTTGTAGTCCATAAAAATAAATTCACCCAAGCCTTCTAGTGATGAGTAAAATGCCTTGCCATTATTGGCTTGTGTAAACTGATCTACGAAGTTCATCAGGTACGGATCACGCGCGATCATGAAGGTAGTAATAGGTATATTCATTTTTTTGCAGCTGGTGGCTAGTGCAAGTGTTCTGTTGAGAATTTTGCGATCTAGACCGAAGCTATTTTTATAGTATTGATTGCCTTTTTTGATGCAGGTGGGCTTACCATCTGTGATCATCATGATTTGCTTATTGGGTGTTTTTCGCTTACGCAAAATATCCATAGCGAGCTGCAATCCAGCTACAGTATTGGTATGGTACGGACCTACTTGAAGGTAGGGTAAGTCTTTGATTTCGATCTTCCAAGCATCATCACCAAATACGATTATGTCCAGTGTATCTTTAGGATATTTGGTCAGAATAAGTTCGGAAAGTGCCATTGCTACTTTTTTGGCAGGTGTGATTCGATCTTCGCCATATAAGATCATTGAGTGTGATATATCTATCATCAGCACGGTACTAGATTGACTTTTGGAGTAAGTTTCTTCGATTTGAAGGTCTTCTTCTGTCAGGTAAAAATCATCTATGCCGTGATTGATTTGTGCATTTTTGAGGGTTTCGGATATTGCTATATTGTCTAGCTTATCGCCAAACTGATAAGGTCTGATTTCACTTGTTTTTTCGTCTCCGCTTCCAGTCAGTTTATTGGTATGGTTACCATGTTTGGATTTGGCTAGTTGATCAAAAATATCGTCCAATGCCTGACGACGAAGTGCGATTTCCATTTTGGAAGTAGGGTTGATACCTAACTTCCCACCTCGAGTAGAGACCTGGAGATATCCCTGGTCTGTCAGATCCTTGATGAAGTCTGCTATACCATAGTTATCATCAGTTAGTTTGTACTGTTTGTCTAGTTCTGTAAGCCAAGAGATTGCTTCGTTTACATCACCTGAGGTATGAACCAATAGATCTTTGAAAACTTTGAATAGGCGCTCAAATGGATCACCATCAACATCATCTGGTATAAAATTGTTAAATTGCCAACCTATCATCAATATTAATTTTCTTTATGAATACGAATCTGATAGTTAGTCAGATTCTAATACTCAAACAATTAAATATACAATTGGTTGCTAACCTTTTAATCTTCAAAAAGATCCTCTAGATTACCTGTTTTCATCAGCTTTATAAAACATCTAGCGGCAGCTACGACATCTGCACGAGCATTGTTATGAGGGCTATAGGCTGTTCCGAAACATGCAGCATGGAGCTCTGGCAGTGAAGGCCACTTGTAGCCCCCGCTTTTGGATGGCAGCTTGCAATAGTACGTTGACTCTTGCATGAGGCAATATCGCTCTACTTTAAAGAGATTTACCTTGATGGTTTGTCTGAGATACTCTGCTCCGAGTACGTTCTCATTAAAATTGAGGTTATGCGCAAACACGTATTTGGCCTTCAGTACTGTTTCATTAAATTTTTCGAGGATTTCGTCTAGTGGAGCTGATTTCCTTTTTACGTCCTCTTCGTTTAGTTTGGTATTGGTGAGGATATCTTCAGTGACAGTGAATCCTTCAGGGATGGCTACTAAATCAAAATCTTCTTTAGGTTTAAAATTTTCGTCTAGTAATATCCATGAGATATGCAACATCCTTGGCCAGGCGTTTAAGTCCGAAAAACTAGCTTTGTAGTTGGTAGGTTTACCAATCGCAGAGGTGTCAAAAATTAAGTACATGTATATTTATGAATTATATTAAAAGTTTGTATTATGTATAAATGCGGTAATTAGTCGGGTTTATGAATGATTTAGTGCAATCATTGTGTTTTCTATCAGTTGCGTAGTCGTACTTTGCGATACTTTAGCTCTTCTGAATTGGTCTATACCTCTTAGACTTGCTATATGTAGATGGAAGTTGCCTTTACTATCGGCTTCGCAATAGCTTCTAGTTTCGTTTGGGCTCAGTAATTGTGCTGTTTTGCGCTCCAGATTGGTTCGTTGTGAGACTTCTTTATTATGGATATTTTGGATAGCTTTACGCAAAACGATATTTTCTTTTCTACATAATATCGCTATCGCTTTGCTACCGGCTGCTGGTATCATTTCCTTTGTGTTGATGGGGATAAATGCTATGTTTTCGTCAGTTTGATTGAAGTTTTGCTCTTCAATTAATGTATTTACAAAAAGCGCACTTATTTTATTGCTTTTTAATAATTCAAATGCCTTTTTAGCATTGTCAACCTTGAGATAATCTATACTAGTATTTAATTTTTTTAACTGCATCCCATCTATATCTTCAATTACACCTATCACTGATCCATGTTTTAAGCGCAAATCTGCTCCGGAATCTAACGACTGAGGATGAATAAACAACCCTTGTGTATAATTTTCAAAATCAAGAAGAGCTGCAATTACCCATTCTACATCTATAGTAAGCGGTGCAGTACTGAGTGGTGTGATGATGATATCAGCTTCAGCAGGGACTAGATTTAAGTTAAATTTATAAGTCTCACTGACCGAATCAATAATTATGTGACTATTGTCGATTTCAATTTGATTTTGCAGTTGACTTCCAACATTACTGATGTTCTCCTCTCTGATGAGATGTGGATTGTAGGCTATGGTATATATTGGATTCAATATTTTTTGATTTATTAATAAAAACGATAGCCGCAAAGGTATTATTTATAATGATTGATTTCTAATATTGAAAGACTTAATACCAATTGAAAATGCGAAAATGTCCTAAAAACTCGAACTTTTAAGTGACTGAATAAAATATTTGTCTTTTTTTTTAACTCTTTTAAATTTGTTACTAGTATTGGCTAACAGTTTTATTATTTTTTTGAATGGTTTGGCATGATTATACTTAGAAAAGTTCTAAATATGGACATTTTAGTACTATTTGTCTTAAAATTTTAAATATTGGTAGATTTTGAAATCGAAAGCTAAAGAATTATTTTAAATTTGCGTCATGCAAATAACAGCCAAAAAAATAGCATCGCTCATCGAAGGAACCATCGAAGGTAATCCTGATGTGTTAGTTCACGCACCGAGCAAAATCGAAGAAGGAAAAAAAGGAACGATTACCTTTCTGGGAAATCCGAAATATGAGTCTTATCTCTATGAAACAGAAGCCACTATAGTATTGGTTAGCAACGACTTTGTATTAAAGCATCCTATCAAAGCAACGATTGTCAGGGTCAAAGATGTATATATGGCACTTTCCATATTGATGTCTGCGTTTGACGGCAAGTCGCAACTTACCAAAAAGGTATCTAAGCTCTCTTCCATAGACGATTCAGTAAAGATAGGTGACAATGTAGCAATTGATGACTTCGTGATCATCAAGAAAGGTGCAACGATAGGCAACGATTGCAATATTCACGGTCAAGTATATGTAGGCGAAGGAGTTACTATAGGTTTGCGTGTGACGATTCATCCTGGAGCTAAGATCTATCATGGAAGTGTGATCGGCGATGATGTCATCATTCATGCAAATGCTGTGATCGGGAGCGATGGTTTTGGGTTTGCACCTGATGGAAATGGAAATTTTAAAAAAATACCACAGACAGGCAACGTTATCATCGAGTCAGACGTTGAGATAGGAAGCAATACGGTGATCGATAGAGCATCTATAGGATCGACCCTGATCAAAAAAGGCGCAAAATTGGATAACCTTATTCAGATAGCTCATAATGTGACCATTGGAAGTGGCACAGCGATAGCTGCTCAGACTGGGATCGCAGGCAGTTCCAAGATCGGTGACGGCTGTCTGATAGGAGGTCAAGTAGGTATGGCAGGACACTTAGAGTTGGCAAATGGTACGATGGTACAAGCGCAATCTGGTATAGGATCCAACATCAAAACACCTAACACTAAACTATATGGTTCGCCTGCGATTGATTATACTAACTATCTAAAATCTTACACCTATTTTAAACAATTGCCCATGCTCGCTAAGGAGATTGCAGCTTTAAAAAAAGAGCTTGCCTCATTGCGGACAGCGCAAAATGATCTTTGATTTTTAAACAAAACCGACACTTACTTATTTAATTAGTCTGATCTACAATGAATTTTACCAATAAACTAACCCAATCCGTCTCTTTCGAAGGTGTAGGATTGCATACAGGTGCCAATATCAATCTCATCCTAACGCAAGCTGAGGTAGGCAGTGGCATAAAATTTATGAGAACTGATCTGCCCGGTAATCCAGTAGTTCCTGCGGATGTTAACTATGTCACGATGACCAATCGAGGGACGACACTGACCAAAGGAGAAGTCTCTATCTCTACCGTGGAGCATCTGCTAGCTGCACTCAATGCCTTGGATTTAGTAGATATCAATATATCTGTTGACGGACCTGAAATCCCTATACTTGATGGAAGTTCCAAGGATTTCATGGAGCGATTGCAAGCGAGCAATTTAGAAATTACGGAGGTAGCATGCGATTATTACGATGTGACAGAACCGTTTAATTATACTTGCGAGCAGACTGGTGCAGAGTACGCTGTCTATCCCTCTGACGAATTAGAAATCAATGTAATATTGTCTTTTACACCTGAGACGCTAGGAGATATGGTCGCTATCATGAAGCGCAAATCAGACTTCGGAAAGGACATAGCTAATAGTCGCACGTTTGTACTTTTGTCAGATGTGGAGCCGTTGTTTAATCTAGGATTGATAAAAGGAGGAGCACTCGACAATGCACTCGTCATCATGGACACAAACTTGAATCCTCAAGAAGTAGAACGACTAAAAACTAAATTTAATCAACCCAATGCCATCGTTACGGGAGATAAGATCATAAGTACTTTTCCAGTAAGGCATCATAATGAGCCCGCACGGCATAAGGTATTGGACATATTAGGAGATTTGAGTCTGGTGGGTAGAGGAATCAAAGCTAAAATCATCGCTACTAAACCAGGCCATACAGGCAATGTAGGTCTTGCAAAAATACTGAAAGCAAAATACCTAGAGCATAAGAAAGATCTAGGACGTCCGATTTATGATCCTAACGTCGTACCTGTGATGGATACAGAAATGGTCAAATCGTACTTGCCACATCGCTTCCCATTTTTGATGGTGGATAAGGTTATAGCACTTACAGATACAATGATCGTCGGTGTCAAAAACATCACTTTTAATGAAGACTTTTTTCAAGGTCACTTCCCAGGTAATCCTATTTTTCCAGGAGTATTGCAGATTGAAGCACTAGCGCAGACAGGTGGTATTTTGGCTTTAAGCCAAGTAGAAGACAAGGGAAGCTGGGACACTTATTTTCTAAAAATGGATGTAGTAAAGTTTAAGGCTAAAGTAGTTCCCGGAGATACACTTATATTAAAAATGGAGTTATTGTCACCCATCAGACGTGGCATAGTACAGATGAAAGGTACGGCTTATGTTGGCAACAAGATAGTCTCTGAGGGAGAATTAACGGCACAAATTGTAAAAAGAGAAAATGATAAGTAATCTAAGCTATATACATCCTGATGCAAAACTGGCCGAAAATGTTACAGTTGAGCCATTTGCATATATTGGTGCTAATGTTGAGATAGGAGAAGGTACTTGGGTCGGTCCACATGCGACAATATTGGAAGGGAGTTACATCGGTAAATTTTGTAAGATATTTCCTAGTGCTGTAGTTGGCGCTATTCCACAAGATCTAAAGTTTAAAGGCGAGAAATCTACCGTCATCATCGAAGATTATGTTACCGTGAGAGAATGTTGTACTGTCAATCGAGGTACGGAGGCCAGTATGACGACCAGAATAGGCAAAGGCACACTGCTCATGGCTTATGTACATGTGGCGCACGATTGCATCATAGGCAATCACTGTATCATCGCTAATAGTGTCAATCTAGCTGGGCATATCACCATAGGAAATAACGTCATAGTAGGTGGAATGTCTGCTGTACATCAGTTCGTCAAGATAGGGGATCACGCCATGATCGGTGGAGGCTCGCTCGTCCGCAAAGATGTACCACCGTTTGTAAAAGCAGCTAGAGAGCCATTGTCTTATGTAGGCGTCAATTCCATAGGGCTCAGACGACGCGGATATACGATAGAGCAAGTCAATCACATACAAGATATATACAGGATTCTTTTTGTAAAATGTAACAACGTAAAGCAAGGTTTAGAGACCATAGATGCTACCATTCACGAATCAGATGAAAAAAGCCAAATCCTAGAGTTTCTATATAGTGCTGAGCGAGGTCTTATGAAAGGGTTTAAATAGTACTAGTTTAAAGGTACATTTTGAATCACGCTTTCCAGCATTGATGTTTTTATGATTTTAACAAAAATAATAGCCTTTTGAGCCAATCTCCTATCATTCCTACTATAGCCATTAAAGCTAATAATCTTGGTAAAAGATATGGTTATCAATGGATTATAAATGATTTAAATTTTATATTTGATAATAGTTTGGTCAGTGGCATCACTGGGTCTAACGGCAGTGGCAAATCTACACTCATTCAGTTGCTATCAGGATACTTGACTCCTTCCGAGGGCAAGGTACAGTATATAATTGACGACATAGAGATTGCTACGAGTCAGTTTTATAGACACTTGAGTTTAGTGGCGCCCTACACCAATCTGATTCAAGAGTTTTCGCTCAGAGAAATGTTTGAATTTCACTTCAGGTTCAAAAACAAGATAGAGGATTTTAGCTATGAAGAATTTTTAGACCTCATACATTTCAAAGATCAAGAAGATAAGTTTCTAGGGCTATTTTCGTCTGGAATGAAACAAAAAGTACAACTCGGACTAGCATTATTGAGTGATGCACCTTTTGTACTGTTAGATGAACCCACTTCTTTTTTGGATATGGAAGCTAAGAGCTGGTTTGAACACACAGTAGCGAAATACAAAAAGGAAAGAGTTATTATCATTGCTTCAAATGACGAGTTTGACTTGGCGTTATGTGAGCGTTTTGTAGGGATGTAATATTGTGGGTCAATTGGTTATATATTGTTATTTTTATTAATCTATCCCTTATAGCGAATCTCTCAAACTTACTATTTTACTTCTCAATGTCATCAACTGTTGTTTTAATTCTTTTTTCATTACGTCTTCCTCTTTGGCTGCGACTTTGATATCTTCTAGCTCTTTATTGGCACCTTCGATGGTAAAGCCGCGTTCTTTTACTAGATGGTAGATGCTATTGAGTATAGCGATGTCTTTTTGGGTAAATTTGCGGTCGCCTTTGCTATTTTTGCCGGGGCTGAGTGCTTTAAATTCTGCTTCCCAATACCTGATCAATGACGGAGCAACGTCAAAAAGTTCTGCTACCTCCCCGATGGAGTAATATAGCTTGGTTAGTTCGTCTAGTTTTACCATGTTGAATTTGTTTAGATACTAATGCTGATCTATATTGGTTATACCTATTTCTACACTGTAACATCACGAGTTGGTTTTGAGTTCTACAAGGACAGATTTTTTGGTAAGATTAGTTGAAGATTACCAAATAATTATCTAAATCTCCTGCGACCATAATCGGGTCTGAACCCTAGTCGAAGTGTAAATTCTACTTGAGAAAGATTGCTATTGATGAGCGTAGGACTCACTATTGCCCAATCTACTGCACTATTAAAATAGTAAGATATGATGGGCGTGATGGTCAGCAAATCGCTCACACCTATATCTAGACCGACTCCTGCACCGACTCTAAACATCACTCCACTGACCTCTGGTACGACATGTCTGGCTGGGTCATTGCTTGTAGATGTGGCATTTCCTATGTAATAGCTAACCCCTGGCGTGAGATGAAAAAATAGTCCTTTGTTGATCAGATCACCTTGCTTAGAGAAGGTAGGACAGTTGCAGTCACCACCCATATCTAGGGCATAAAGATTGGTATTAAAGTTAAACTGAAACTGCGTAAAGGAGTAATTTGCACTCTCATTGCTAAGGCTATAACTAGCTCTGGTGTAGGCGAGCTCAGGATTAAATTCTATCCTACGTTCGGTCATTTTGAACCAATAATCTAGCCCAAGACCATAAGATCGCCCTAACAATCGATCACTAGAATTATTGACTTTTTGAATGGCATTTTCCCAGTTTCTGAAAGTGTTTTGATCGTACTTGATCCTCACCCCAAACTGAGCCGTCGAAGTGTTAATATACAAGAATGAAAGAAGCAAAAAGGTAACATTTTTTTTGAAAGGCAACATATCATTTATTTAGTAACATCAAATATTAAGGTGAGCAAAATAGAGTTAATACACTACTTTTTGGTCATCTAAAACCAATAAAAACAGTATCTCAAATCAAAATTATAATAATTTATAGAAACAATACCATTTATAAAGCAAAAGTTGTCATAATTTGCGATTTTGTGCGTTTATAGTACTACCTTGTTAAGCTATTTTGCTAAATATATGGTAAATATTAGTGAGGATTAATTCAAATATAGCATAACATAAATAAATGGATACAATTTTAAGTTGGGATGTCACCCTTTTCAAAATCATCAATGGATATACCTCTAGTGCATTACTGGAGGCCGTTTTGCCATGGTTGCGCAATTCATTATTTTGGATTCCGCTATATACTTTTTTTGTAGGATTAGTAGTTTTTAATCTTGGTAAAAAGTCTTATTGGTTTCTGATGTTTATCATCTTGACAATGACAACCTCTGATATGACAAGCAGTCGCCTGATCAAAAACAGCTTCAAAAGGCTGAGGCCTTGTAACACAGAATCCCTAGCAGTTATCGAGCGTGTACATTGCGGTGCTGGATATAGTTTTACATCATCTCACGCAACCAATCATTTTGCGTTGTCTTCTTTTCTAGTATTTACACTCGGTATTTTCCTCAAGCGAGCGCGGCCGTGGTTATGGTTATGGGCAGCGAGCGTAGGTGTAGCACAAGTATTTGTAGGCGTACACTATCCTATAGATGTGCTGTGTGGTGGATTATTGGGTACATTGATAGGTTGGTTTTGGTCTAGTATCTTCTGGAGGTATTACGGGCACACATTTAATGCTTTTAGTGGGTAATTATATATTATTAACTTTTATTATATGAAATATTTTTATCTTCTTTTTTTGACGGTATTATCTATGTCAGGACTTGACGTCAAAGCTCAGAGTACCCATCAACAGATGATAGATTGTATCCTAGAGTTTGGTCTTAAGGAATTGGGCAAACCTTATATGGGTGGTACGCTGGATGACGGCTGTGCTGAGGAGCTCGTCTGTACCAATGAGAAGTATGATTGTGTCACTTTTGTGGAATACGTTTTTGCGCAAGCACGCCTAAATGTCTATGGTAAAACCAGTGAAACACTGCAATCTCAATTGACTAAACTCAGATACAAAGATGGCATGATAGCTGGTTATGGCTCGAGATTGCACTATTTCAGATCATGGATACTACAAGCAGAAAAAAATGGATACGTGAAGGATATTACGTATAAAATAGGTGGTCAAAAGCTCCAAAAAACTATCAATTTTATAACTACCAACAAGGACAAATATCTCAAAATGTCTGGCTGTACTGGAGCAGATTTGAAAATCAATCTTGTAAAATTAACAGCTATGGAAAAGTCGCTTTCTGAGTCCACATACTACGAAATCTCTAAATATGAAGTAGCAGCAGCCATGACAAAAATCAAGCCAGGGGATATCATCGCTTTTGCGACCCAACTTGCGGGATTAGATGTGGTACATACAGGATTTGCCGTCAACGTAGGTGGTAAGATTCATTTATTGCACGCTTCTAGCCAAGAAAAAAAAGTAGTCGTTTCGGACCTACCGCTAGATCTGTACCTCACAGGCAATAAGTCTCAGTCGGGCATCATCGTGGTGAGGCCGAAGTAACTATAATAAGCGAGTACTATTATTCATTACTGATGGGTGTGCAGTTAGAAGGAGATAACAGAAGAGATAGTTCCTGTATTTTACAAACTTTTTTAATATTATTCTAAGAATAAGATATTAATAGTAATTGGTATCACAGTTCTGATGTCGTGTACGGGAGATAATCCTTCGTTGCTATGCCTCCCTTCTGACTTAGGCAGAGTGGTCGTATTTTATCCATTTAATAATGGGAGTTTGCTCGACGGGTCAGGCAATGGTTATCACATTATCTCTGACGGTGACGTACCACAGGCTGATGATCGCAATGGCAATGCCGGATGTGCCTATAGATTTGATGGTGCTCCTATCAGGTTTTTTGTCTAGATACGGCAAATTTATTGATGATCTACCTAAGACTAAATTTTCGATATCCGTATCGTACAAACCTGAGACAGGTAGTGATTCTAATAAGTATGATTGTATACTGTCTAGAAATAATGATGAAAAATTATCGTGCCCTGATAAATATGGAGAGTGGTCACTAGGTTTGTATGATTGTAAAAGAGCAGTTTTGCAATGCATAAATATGCTATTTGGGACTAAAAAGGTTCTGTTGCTAACGGTTGTCCAGAATATGATGTTAACTGTATGAATAAATGGCATCATCTAGTAGTTGCTTTTAATAAAAACAGGTTCGAGGTATCTAGAAATTCTGTCAAACCCAAACTATCCGCTGTTGGATTACAATGTGTTAAAGATTCCCAAAGTATCGGCAACTTTATTATAGGCAAGACCTTTCATGGGGTGATAGATGATGTCATTATATACGATAGGGTGCTTTCACAAAAATAGATTTCACGATTGCATCGATTGCAGCCTTATTGTGACTAGGGAGTTGAGGTATTTAATAAAATGAGAATATTTTTCTTGATCTTATCACTTAAATCATCCGTAAGATATACTTATTCATCCCTTAAACGATTATCTCATTTTAGGACGTCTGCGTTTGCCACCCACACCTGCCATTTGGCTAGTTTTCATACCCATGCTTTGCGCCACTTTCATCTGACCTTGGTTTTTGATAGCTGCATCAAATTGTTTAAGTTGGTCTTTTAGGCTAGGTTCAGTGATTTTCAGATCTTTTGCTTGATGGTAATAGTTGCGAGCTCCCGTCCAGTTATTTTTATTGGATTGGATAGCTGCCAACTGCAGAAGAACCATACCTTTTTCGTTGTCCGAAGGTAGATTTAGACCAAGCGCAGTTTTAAAGAAACCTTCTGCTTGATTGGTATCTTTGCGTTGTGCTGCGAGCGAACCTTTCAGGATATAATAAAACGCACGATTGGTGACATAAAGGTACTGAGGAAAGTAAGTGAGGCTAAGCCTTTTTTCTGCGCCTTCAAAATCAGAAGTCTGAAGCATCTCAGATGCTGACTGTATCGTACCCAACAAAAAGTAGCTCACGAGCAATAGGATTCCTATCAATATGAAAATCCAAGTGTAACCGAAGCCAAGAAAAAATGACATGATTATACCGCCACCAATACATAACGCTATGAGCGCAAACTTCAAATATATATTAATTGTAAACATGTGATGTTTTTGTTTTTAGTTTATTCTATTATTTGTTGCGAAAATAAGACCTTTTTTTGTCTTTACCGCTGTCTTATCAATTTTTATTTTTAGATTACCTAGTTTGAGTGCTTTTTGAGGGAGGTTATTATTACATATTCTAGGTTTTCAGTGGCAGGAGTACAACCTTGAATAGGCAGATAAGGTTTATAGTTTAGTAATCTTTATGTAGCTCACAATATTTAAAAATGGAAATAAAAGTAACCTCTACCTCACAACCAAAAAACTTCGTTGGCACCAATGATCGTGCACAACATACCGACCTTTCGGGTGATCTATCGTCTGCTAGTCCGATGGAGGCGCTACTAATGGCGTGTGCAGGATGTACAGCTATAGATGTAGAAAGCCTGCTTCAAAAGATGCGACAGTCGTTTGACAAAATCGAAATCATTGCCACGGGTACTCGCGCGGATACAGTACCTAAAATATTTACTGCTATACACTTACACTATACGATTTTTGGTAATGCGTCGCTTGACAAGGTTGCCAAAGCGATAGAAATGTCACTAACGCAGTACTGCTCAGTATCGCTGATGATCAAAAAATCAGTGCCATTTACATACAGTTTTGAGGTGTTGAGTAGTAAGGAATGATAAACGATCTTGCCTACTTGACACCAAATGGTCGCAAACATGATTTTTCTGCAAGCATAGATGTAACGTTGACGATTCAGTTGTGGATATTTGCTGAGTGTGGGATCGGTGGACTTATGCATGGGCTACACATACCTTTTACTGGTATTATCGTCGGTTCTTTGGCTATTTATTGTATATATCTATTGGCGTTAAGTCAGGACACTGCTCATGATATCAGACGTACGATTGCAACAGCAACGATTACAGTTCTGCTGATTAAAATACTTTTGACACCTTTTGCACCTATTCAGGCGTATTTCGCTACGGCTTTTCAAGGTATGATGGGTTATCTTATATTTAGTTGTGGACGAGGTCAGTCATGGAACTTTATACTTATGGCTTTGATTTGCTTGGGTGAGAGTGCTATTCAGAAGGTTCTAGTTGCTTACTTCTTGTTTGGAACTGCTTTTTTTGATGCTATTGACAAGGCTAGTGCCAGTGTTTTTGACAGTTTTGGCATGGATTTTCAAGGTAGTTTGATAGTTTTTATTTGGATTTTTTATATTGGACTACATTTGCTTACAGCGGTCATTATAGGCAGTATAGTACCAAAATTAATTATCACATTAAAAAATATTGAAATATATAATTCTGTTCAAATAAGGGGCAAAACATCTGATTATACCAATAAGTCCACAACTCAACCATGGCAAAGATTGGCCATTAAAATTTTCTGGGTGGGCTTGGTGTTATTGGTATTGCTACTTATCGGGCAACTATATGTAGTAGGTACATTAGGGATATTGTTACGATTCGTTTTGTTTTCTTTATTATTGACCCTTTCGGGCAAAGTGTTTTCAGTGATTTTTAAGAAAAAGAATAGTAACCCTTCGATTGATCTTCACCAAGAAATCGACCACATCCGTCAGACGGGTATGAGGTTTAAAGCCATTTACCATTGGTCTCGATCTGAATATAATGGCTGTGCGCGTTGGAAATATTTTCTCATGGGGATAATGGCGATTCCTTTTAATACCACAAAACGCTCATGATAACGTGGAAAATCATCACTGGACCTATCGATTCTGGCAAGACTACTTTTGCAGAAGCCAATATCAGAAAGCGCAATAGTGTAGAAGGTGTTATTTGCCCTAAGCGCAATGGCGTTCGTTTTTTACGCTTGATTGGTGACAATAAATTTTATAATCTTGACGCTGTAGTAAATACAAATGCTGCTCATGACGATAATAAGATACGTGTCGGGCGATATACTTTTGATCGAGGTGTATTCCTTTTGGCGAAAGCCCACTTATCTAACCTTATATACAAGGAGTTCGATATACTAGTGATAGACGAAATCGGTAAACTAGAGTTGGCAGACGATGGATACGAACCTGAATTGAGCACTTTATTTTCGTATCTCGTACTTGAACCAAAAGTATATGAGGTCGTAATCATCGTACGTGATTATTTACTTCAGGATTTTTTGGGGAAGTATGAGGTGACTGAATATGAATTATTGAAGTGAGGTCGTATGACAAAGCAATATATTTATTTTCATTTTTTAAAAAAGCGATTAACTCTTAGTAATTCTGCTCCTTTAACTATTTATTCAAATGTATTCAGTCGATTTGCATTTTTTGGTTTAATGAAAAAACAAGAAATTACCATTGTTTTAGTGCAATGCATTTAAAAATTTATCATTATAATCTATTCTACGATAAGCTTGGCAGTTTTGCTATTTTCCGATGCATCGGTCAAATGTACAAAATAGATACCTTTGGATAATCCTGAGATATTGATAGTATTTACCTCCTTGTCGATCTGGGTACTCAGACAAGTTCTTCCTAGAAGATCGGTGATGACTACTTTATGTTTTTGGTCCACTATTATGGTCACTAGATCTTTGCTTGGATTAGGATATAGCTGCAACGATGAGGAGTAAGTATCATTGACTGCGGTGGTACATTCTATGATCGGTAGATTGAGTTCTCCTCTGCAATCTCCGTTTTTGCGATCGCGGATGACTATATTGTATTTGACTTTACTTTCTAGGTTTTCAAGTGTTATGGGCAGATCCTTGTAGTCGGCTGTGCTGACAAGATTCCCATTTATAAATATGTCAAATCTCGGTGAAGTACCACTGTGTCTAAAATTCAAATCTACTGTATATTTGCCATCTTTACACGGGGAATTCTCAAATCTAATGGCCGCAATCTCACACTTTTCTGTACAACATGATTTGTGTACAAGGTTGAAATCTTTTCTACATTCTGCGTGTTGCACATCTATGACAAAAAACTTAAAGTTCGTATCACAGCCATCCAGCGGACCCACTTCGTAAGCTTCTTTCCCATATTTAAAGGTATCGATGACCACACCATTGACTTGTATGTAGAATCCTTGTTTCCCAGGATTGTTGGTTTTGAACTTGACGATTCCAAAAAACTTCTTGTCAGCATTGCATTCTGAGCTTGTGACCACTAAATCCTTTAACTCGCATTTCTCACCTTGTAAGCACTTAAATTCATAGACGAATTCATTTTGACATCTCTCATCAGCTATATCTATGATTTTAAATGTAGCCATAGTGGAAGCCAATGCCACGTTGGTCACTCGGATAGGCAGATTTGCATAACTGTATGTACCTATCCTCACATTGTTTAATATTAGATTAAATGTTCCAGTAGTTTTAGTGGATTTGAAGTTTACTCTGTAGGCTACCAACTTACTATCTATGCACTCTTCCATCACCGAAAAATCTCTGAGGTTACAGTCACAACATCCATCATTTTTGAGTGTAGTGAATGCTGTGCAATCAGGATTATCTTTATCTACGATTACAAACTTATACACCTTATTACAATCACCACTTAGCGGACCTACTCTGTATTTATCTAACCCATATTTATAGGTACCATAGCTCATGCTATTTTCTCTTATTTCAAACCCTTTGATACTGGTATTTTGAGATTTAAAAGTGATTTCTACAAAGAAGTTTCCATCCACACATACGAGTGGTTTTGCAATAACATCATCGATATCGCATTCGTGATTACAGTCACCAATCTCGCCTAGATTAAGGACGCCAAAGCAAAAAATATTGGATTTGTCTGCGACCAAAAACTCATAATCCAAACTCGTGCCTATGGGCAAGTCTCTGATCGTTATCGGAGCTTCTTTATAAGCATATATACCATAATTAATTGCATTGCCACCGATACGAAAACTGTCTGATGTCATGATATGGTCAAAATTTACAGTCAGGTCAAAAGTCGCACTAGTCGTATCGCAATTGGTGATTTGCCCTTGTAAATGATAGATGCTACACACGCATGGGTTGACTAATTTTAAGGTGTCACAGCAGTTGGTATTTCCGTCTGCACACACGACTACTTGATTGAAGGTTTGTGTTGCACTAGCTGTAAATTCTTGAAGTGTAAGCGGAAATTTATTCTTTTTGTATGTGCCTACTTTTGTGCCGTTGTTGTAAATAATGAAGTTTTCTGCATTGCTGTTGGTCCGAATAGTACCTAGATATAGTTGGTATTTTCCATTTTTACATTCACCTACTTCTACATTGTCTAGCTGGATTTGGCACTTGTCATCGCAGCATTTTTTACCTAGATTCATGAAGGCTCTACAGGTGTTATTCACCTTGTCACTCACCACAAATTCATAATTGGTTATGCAGTCAGCTGCAAGGTTTAGCTTGATAGGTAGCTTGTTGTAAGCAAAGATTCCATAGTTTTTGCCATTGCCTAGTATTCTGAATGAGTCGCTTGTGTTTTCATGGATGAAGCTAAGCATCACGTCAAACTTACCATTGATATCACAAGTATTGGTCTCTACTTTGAGATCAGTCAGCTTACAATTGGTCTGTGCATGAAGTGTGAAACTTCCTATTAGTAAAAACAGTGCGATCATAATGTTTCTGCTTACTACAAATACTCCTTTGTTCATAATGATAAATTTTTGTTTTTGTTAAAAGCTCACTCACAGCACGTTAACCAACACGTCAAACGCTTTAAGAGCTAAATTTGAAATTTTTGTAAGAAGCCTAAAAATTATTTACGTAAGGCCATTTAAGAAGTATCGCCGTACAAAATTAGATATTTTTTTTTAATATGCGCCTTTTTTTGATAAAAACTTAAAAGAAATGTGGTTTTCATAGGTTAAATCTTTCATTTTATATATTTTTGCATGTGTTTTGTACCTTTTTGGGTTAACCCAAATTTCAAACATGATTTACGGATTCCCAAAATCTATTTTTAAGTTTTATTTTATTAAAATACATTTTGTTGTAGTACATTTTTATAAATATATTAAACCATGAAAAGCAAAACATTACTATCGTTTTTTTTATTTGCGTTGAGCATGATGACGCTCAATGCCGCAATTATTTGTCCGCTAGACGTGACAGTTACTTGCTATGATGATATCACCAATCTCAACACTACTGGCATGCCTACTGTGTTTGGTTATCCGCCATTTACAGCCAGGTATGTAGATCAAGTCCAAAACCAACAGTGCAATAGTGGTGATGTGACGAGAATCTGGTACATAGACGCCAATTATGATAATGTATATCAGCCTTCTGAGCACAGTTGTGTCCAAAATATTTTTAGAGACTATGTAGGCGGCGTGACTAATGTGACGTTTCCGCCTGATCGTACCTACACCTGCAAAGAAGATATCGTTCGCGAAAGCGCAGACTGGCAAAGCGGGCCATGCGATATGGTAGGTGTCAGCGTGGTTGATCAGATTTATGAAGTGGCTTCTGATGCGTGCTATAAAATACTACGAAAATACACAGTCATCAACTGGTGCAGATATACGGATGGTGGTGTCAACGAGACTTGGACGCATACGCAACTCATCAAAGTCATAGACATCGGCGCAGCTCCGAGCATTGCTAATTGCACAGACAAGGTAATAAGTCTCGAAGCAGACTGTACTGCACCTTTTGTCATCAGCAATAGTGCCACAGACAATAGTGAATGCGGCAAGCAAACACTCAACTGGGTAGTGGAGATTGATCTACACAGCGATGGAACACTTGATTATAAGTATGGCTATAACGAAATCGGTGTTTTGAGATTGAGACCTACTAAAAGTGGGGATTCTGTTAGCATCACCTTGCCAGGTCGGTTCAGAGCTGGTCACCATACCGTCACATGGTTTGTGCGTGACCAATGCGGACATATCAATAAATGTATTCAGAAAATAAAGATTAAAGATACCAAAAAACCAACGCCTTATCTGCATGATTTCTTGACAGCTAGTTTTGATATCACTCAGATGCCGCTGATGTTTCCTGCGCGACTTTTTGATGTAGGTTCGTTTGATAACTGTACGCCTAGTCGCAAGTTGATTTATTCGTTTTCGCCTAATATCAAAGATAGCATCAAGATCTTTAATTGTGACAATGCGGGTTTTCAGTTTTTGACAATATACATCACCGATTTGGATGGCAACCAAGAGTTCGTTGAAGTGTTTTTAATCGCTTTTGACAATGGCAGTTGTACGCTGCCTCGACCTATCTCAGGTAGTCTCAAGCAATCAAACGGCGCAATGATACCGCAATCAAGTATCTTTTTGCATCGTACTACCACAAGCGATATGATCACTGAAGCAACCGATGTGAAAGGTGATTTTGCATTTAGCAACATTTCTATATATAAAGATCAGTACATTGATGTCAACTTATCTGAGCCCAATATCAAAAAATGGGATATACTAGACCTCAAAAAGCTTCAAAACCATATCTTAGGCCTGCAACCATTGGTCAATTACCAAATAGTAGCGGGCGATGTAGATGGTGATAACAAAATCAGGTCCACTGACTTACTGTTGTTAAAAGATTGGATTCTGAACGATGCCTCATCAAGCGTATCTGACTGGAGAGTTTTAGTAAATAAAGACACGATAAAATCTGTAACAGAATTATTGACTTTGACTGATAAGTTAGATATCATCAAGTATAGAGGTCATGCAGATTTCAAAGCTGTGCTCAAAGGCGATATTTCAGACGCCAATACTAATGACGATTCTAGTCCTCGCTCAATACTGACATTGGAGAAAAGAGTTTCGGGTGCAAGAGTAGATTTTTATCTGCCTCAAAACATAAACATCAAAGGCACTCAGCTGAGATTTAATCTGCCAACAAGTTTAAATACTGGCTTTAAAGTCGAATCTCAGCAAATTGGGGTTTTGAACCATAAATTTAATGAACGCAATAATATCTTGAGCATCATTTCGCTGGATGAAGAAAGCATTAGAGCCGATTTGCCATACTTGTCATTAGAGTGGACAAATGACATCACTATAGCCCAACTGGAACAAATCAGCATCAGTGAGGATAGTCAACTATTGACAGCTAATGATGTCCTCACAAAACTTAGATTGCAAGAGCATAACAGTGATAATAATAGTAGCGAGCTGACTTTTTATCCAAATCCAAGCACGGGTAGCTTTACCTTAGCTGTAGCTACAGAAGTTGTCGGCGTATATGACAATAGTGGTCAAAAAATCTCGTTTACTAACCACCATAACACTTTGACCATAGATGTGGCTAGCGGAATTTATTTTGTCAAAACTATCAGCGGTGGTCAATCCAAAGTGAGTAAACTATTTGTGATCAAATAAACGTTTCTTGGTTTTATTAATTATTGGATAATCTACTAAAAGTAGGTTAAAATATATTATAATTGTTAATAATATCACAAAGGTAAGCTTAGTTGCACTTTATGCCTCAACCAATGGAACATATAAACCGTTTTGTTGATTAGCTTTGTGCAAAAGTTCCATAACTCTAATAAAAATAATTAAACAACAACTAAATTTAATATGCAATCAATTAAGAAATTTATTCTCCTGATGCTGCCAATCCTTATGATGATATCTTGTGCTAATGTAAAAGGTACAACCATCAATGGTAACGTAAAAGGCGCAGAAAACATGACAGTTTACTTAGAGTCTATGTCATTGACTTCAGCTCCCAATGCCCTTCTTACGGGAAATGTAGGTGCGGATGGAACATTTAAACTTACGCTTCCTGATGGTATGAAAGCTGGTGTGTATCGCATACGTATAGGCGAGCAAGTAGTAGATATATTGTCTGACGGTACAGAAAAAAAGATAGAGCTTACAGGTAATCTAAGTGAGTTTAACAACTTCGGTTATGGTATTATGGGTTCGCCACTGAGCGAGCAGTACCTGCAGGCAGTCAAAGATTACATCGCTAAGAAGATGGATGTAGCGGCACTTACGACTTTAGTGTCTGAGAAAGCTGATCCATTAGTTGCCTACCAAGTAGCAGCGAGAATATTTACTTTCAGACCAGAATTTGCGGGTATTCATAAGACTGTTTCTAACAGATTGTCCCAAAAATATCCTAACTTAGAGATTGCTACCCAATATACTTCTGTAGTAGCACAACTAGAACAAGCTACAGCTATGGAGACAGCACAATCTAAAATCAAAGTGGGTCAACCTGCACCCGAGATTTCACTTCCTGGTCCAGATGGCAAAATCCGAAAGCTATCTAGCTACAAAGGTAAGGTTGTATTGATAGATTTTTGGGCATCATGGTGTGGTCCTTGTCGTAAAGCCAATCCTCATGTGGTTCAGATTTATGATAAGTATAAGTCTAAAGGTTTTGATGTGTTTAGTGTGTCACTTGACGGTGTGGATAGCAATACTGCTAAACGTTTTGACGAGGCACAACTCAAAGAACAAATGGAAGGATCTAAGCAACGTTGGTTAGGCGCAATAGCTCAAGACCAACTGAAGTGGGACGGTCACGTTTCGGATCTTAAGAAGTGGGAGTGTGCTCCAGCAGGTGAGTACGGTGTGAGAAGCATCCCTCAGACGTTTCTAGTAGGCAAAGACGGTAACATTGTAGCGATCAATCCTAGAAACGACCTAGAGGAACAAATATTGAAATTCTTGTAATCACTTAGGTGCATAAAATAGATAAAAAAAGGCGACCAAGTTAATTGGTTGCCTTTTTTAGTTTTAGCGAAGTTTTTAAATATTACCATTTGGACTGTTTTGTATAAACTATTGGTATAAAATATACAATTCTCACACTTGAATCATATAAAGTACCTCATTTATTTTGTTGTCATCAAAGATCTCATTGGCTACTTCTTGGATATCTGACACAGTGACTTGGTCATACTTTTCGCGCTCAAGATTGATGAGACCTGCATCGCCTATGAGTTCATAATAAGCGAGGTCAGAAGATTTATTGAGTAAACTCGTTTCCGAAAAAGCGATCGAACTCTCTGTTGTGTTTTTGAGTTTTTCTAGTACACGTGGTGAGATAGGTTCATTTTTGATGAGATCTAGTTCTTGATTGATGACTTTTTTTGCTTGATCAAATGTGATATTAGGCATGAGTTTGCTCTCTATGATCATCAATCCATTGTCCACTGTACCTGACATATATGCATCTATTGCATTGAAGTAATCTGTGCCTTTGAGTAGTTTTTGAAAGAACCTAGAGGACCGTCCATTAGCGAGTACGTCAGATAGAAGGTCTGCAGCATAGTATTTTGGCGAAAGCCTACCTAACGTCGGATAAGCCGTATAGATGGCATTAGCTGGAACGCTGGCGTGAACGATTTTGGATCTCGGGGCAGTCTGTATAGGTTCCTGAGGTAGTGGCTGTAGCTCAAAATCTCCTCTGGGTATATCACCAAACCACTTCTCTGCTAGTCTAAATGCTTCATCTGTACTGATATTGCCTGCGATGACCAATATTGCGTTGTCGGGAGTATAAAATCTATCAAAAAATGCTTTTACATCCGGTAAGGTTGCTTGTGCGATGTGTGACAGTTCCTTGCCGATAGTAGGCCACTGATACGGATGCTTGGTATATGCGAGACCGCAGAGGTGGTGCCACATATCACCATAGGGTTCGTTGAGACATACTTCTTTGAACTCCTCAATAACGACATTTTTTTGGGTGCGGAGTACTTTTTCGTTAATAGACAGCTGTAACATTCGGTCTGATTCTAGCCACAGTGCAGTTTCGATATTGGCAGCCGGCAAGATCTCATAAAACTGTGTCATGTCGGTATTGGTCATGGCATTGGATTCGCCTCCTGCGTCCTGCACATAATCATCAAAATCATCTACATTAGCAGATCCACCGAACATCAGATGTTCAAACAAGTGCGCAAAGCCAGTTTTGCCTGGGTCTTCTTGCTTGGAGCCTACATTATAGACTACATTGACAGCTACCATAGGCGTCAATTTGTCTGTATGAACGATGACACGAAGGCCATTTGCAAGGGTTATTTTTTCGTATTTTATCATGTATAAATGCTAGTAAATCTATATTAACTCTAAAACGTAGATGATAGTTTTTTAATCCTCTTCGTCACCCCTCCTAGTCACCTCTTACTCGTCACTCTTCCTCGTCACTCCTCCTCGTCATAGTTTTTGTATTTGTTTTTAGATTTTATTATAGTTTTTGAAGTTTTTTTGCCTTCTATGATGATTACGATCTCTCCTTTTGCTGGTTTACGCGTATAGTGAGTGATGGCTTCTGCGACGGTTGCAGTTCTGAACTCTTCGTATCGCTTACTGATTTCTCTTGCTACACATATCAAGCGATCGCTACCTAGATGCGCACTGATTTCGACCAGACACTTATCCAGTCTGTGTGGAGATTCATATAGGATGATGGTTGTTTCTAAGGTTTTGAGGTATTCCCAGCGGGTCTGCCGGCCTTTTTTGTGTGGGAGGAATCCTTCGAAGTAAAACTTATCTGTACTCATGCCTGAACTCACCAAAGCAGGTACAAAAGCCGTAGCACCTGGGAGGCAAGAGACAGTTATATTTTGCTCTTTGCAAGCCTTGACCAATAGAAATCCAGGATCTGAAATGCCTGGAGTGCCTGCATCTGATATCAAAGCGATGGACTTGCCTTCTCTAAGGTGATTGATGATATTGATAGTGGATTTATGTTCATTGAACGCATGAAAAGCCCATAGCGGTTTGTCTATATTAAAGTGCCTTAGTAGCTTGCCACTCGTCCTAGTATCTTCTGCGAGAATGACATCTACGTTTTGTAAAGTAGAGATCGCTCTGAAGGTCATATCTTCGAGATTTCCGATAGGGGTAGGAACCAAATAAAGCATAGTTATCCTTAATATTTATTAATAAATGTATTTTAATAGACTTTAGAAACACAAAATTAAGTTTAAATACAACTAATACTAATTATAAAACGTATTTTTACGTGTTTAGAACTTGTATTACTAGTGTTTTATCATTATTTATAAGTGACTTTAGTTATTTTATAAGGTCTAACAAAACAGTTTTATCTAATATAACGTTCTAAAAAGAGCTAGGATTTTTATCATTAGCAAAAATAACATTTTATGACAAATATGCCATTATCTTTCGATTCAGCCAAGCAAAGAAATTTGTTTTACCGTTCCTCATTAGCCTTATCGCTGCTGCTATTGTTTGGTATATCTGCATCAGCACAAGTAGAGTTGCTCAACGATGAGTGCAGATTTGCAACGCCTATACCGAGTGCAGACAACTATTGCTCTGCTGACAATGCTTTTACAAATGTAGGTGCTGCACCTGATCCGATTGTAAATGCTGGTTGTGTTTCATTAGCCTTTGAGAATAGTGTATGGTTTTCTTTTGTACCTAGGGAATCTGCGGTATTGATTCGGGCTTTCGGAACTGGACAGGGTGGTACTATGCGAGATCCAAAGATTGTACTTTTTGAAAGTTGTAGCAAGTCAGTAGCATGTACTCCAGGTAGTGGTGTAGGCAATGCTGAGTTGGTTTTTGATAATTTAAATATTGGGTCAACCTACTTCATCATGGTTGAATCATCACGAGCAGGACAAGGTACATTTAAGCTTTGTATAGATGACTTTAATGCGCCTAAAACTCCTGAAGCTGACTGCCCAAAAGCTGTGGTTTTGTGTGACAAATCAGCCTTTAAGGTTGAGAACTTATTTGGCGTAGGTGCTTTGTCTAACGAGTTAGATAAAAGATCTTGCTTACCTGACGAGTCACAATCGTCGTGGTATAAGTGGACGTGTGATGTCTCGGGGCCACTGACTTTTAACATCACACCTAATAATGCTATCTCTCCTAGATTTCAATCTGACGATATAGATTTTGGAATTTACGAATTACCAGCCGGACTAGATGACTGTGTTAATAAGCGCATCATAAAATGTATGGCCTCTGGCGCAAATGGTGTTGCTGGAGCCACTGACCCACTAGCTCAATGGTCAGGATGCAATGGGCCTACAGGACTCAGGGTAGGTGATAATGATGAGGCTGAGTTTGCAGGATGTGCAGCTGGGGATAATAACTACCTTTCACCGTTACAGATGGTTGCGGGTAGGTCTTATGTGTTGATTATAAATAATTATACTGGTTCAGGATTAGGATTCTCTATAGATTTCGGTGGTACGGGCACATTCCTTGGGCCAAAGCCAGATTTTGAGATTAATACCGACAAGAAATTTGAATGTGATAAAGACATCACTTTTACCAATACGTCAGAGTCGCTGACGGATCCGATTGTGAGTTATTCATGGAACTTCGGTGATAGAGCGACGCCTAATCGTGAGACCAATATAGGACCTCATATAATCCGCTATGGTTCATTCGGTGACAAAATTGCTGCGATTACAGTGGAGACTTCACGCGGATGTCGAGTGACTAAGATCAAAGATTTTTTTATAGATGCTTGTTGCAAAGATACATCTACCTTAGACCTCAAAGCGTTGCCTGTGGATATTCTTTGTTTTGGATTTCAGACAGGTATCATCAATGCTGAAGGAATCCGTGGTGCTGGAGAGTACAAGTTTAGCCTTAATGATGGACCATTTCAGCCCA
>Ga0105045_10000176_pt1 | contig 39980 bp, 39 predicted proteins | sample MAT02_FD_78089 | JGI IMG/M metagenome (GOLD analysis project Ga0105045, IMG submission 78089) | Freshwater microbial communities from Lake Fryxell liftoff mats and glacier meltwater in Antarctica - MAT-02 (megahit assembly) | ecosystem: Environmental > Aquatic > Freshwater > Ice > Liftoff...
ATGGCAGATTCTCACGCGTTACTCACCCGTCCGCCACTAAGCCCCGAAAGGCTTCGTTCGACTTGCATGTGTTAAGCATACCGCCAGCGTTCATCCTGAGCCAGGATCAAACTCTCCGTTTTGTTGTATTTCGAGTTTGTGGCTCCGAAAAAAAATATTTCCCGGAATCCTAGTTACTAATTTTGATTATCTTTTTGGTATTCCCCAAAAGTAAAATCTTTTGACGAGGATTGGTTTTTTCTTAAGCTTTCAAAGTATTATGTTTTTCAGGTTCAGCGGTGGTTGGCGTCTGTCGCCTTTCCACTTAACTAGAGTAACTAGTCATCCCCTAGTTTGTCAAGGGGTAAATTTATTTTTTTTCTAAAAGGGCAAATCGCTTGACTGGACTTGCTTTCAGGTTAATGAGTTAAGCAACAGGAGGAAGGTGAGAACGAAGTGGCTAAACCTGACTGTGTGAATAATGGACGTTGCTTGTCTCTAAATAGGATCTGATGCAGGTTGAGTGATTATAGTAATGATTATCGAAAAAGGCAGGAGGTAGTCTTGCTGGAGCAATTTATCCTGAATCCAGATGCTCGAACTAACGATATAGATATATAAGAGCATAGTTGTTGCGGAGCTTGCGGTTTAAGACTTCTCTCCTACAGGTGAGGTTATTATATGGAGATTTACGCGATCGCCATCACTACGTTCGTGGAGCGTTTGGAAGAGAAGATAGGCGTTACAGTGAGTCTAGCGCTGTAAAGGGACTTCAAAATTTATAATGAATTTTTGAGAAAAAGCTAAAAACTAGACTAGGCAAGAAATACAGATGATCCGAGCGCGTAAGGTCTTTGCTCAACATTGGCTCAAAAGTGAAAAGGCACTCGACGCAATTATTAAAGCAGCAGAGTGTACACAAAGCGATCGCAAAGGCGATCGCATCTTGGAAATTGGCCCTGGAACCGGGATTCTGACTCGTCGTTTATTACCCTTAGTGCAATCTCTGGTTGCAGTTGAAATAGACCGCGACTTATGCCAACTGTTGTCAAAGCAGCTTGGTAAGACTGAAAATTTTTTACTGCTACAAGGCGATTTTCTCACTCTAGATTTACCATCTTATCTGGCAGCCTTTCCCAATTTCCAAAAGCCTAATAAGGTAGTAGCCAATATTCCCTATAACATTACAGGGCCAATCATTGAGAAACTACTGGGTACGATCGCTAACCCTAACCCTGAACCATTTGACTCTATAGTGTTGCTGGTACAAAAAGAAGTCGCAGAAAGGTTGTATGCTAAACCAGGATCAAAAACCTTTGGGGCGTTGAGCGTGCGGGTACAGTATTTGGCTGAGTGTGAGTTAATCTGCACAGTTCCAGCGGCCGCATTCCATCCACCGCCAAAAGTGGATTCAGCAGTGGTGCGATTGCGCCCCCGAAAAATAGAAATACCAGCGCTTAATCCTCGACAGTTAGAGAATTTCTTAAAGTTGGGGTTTGGTGCCAAGCGCAAAATGTTACGAAATAATTTGCAATCAGTTATAGAACGCGATCGCCTGAGCCACTTACTGGAACAATTAAAAATAAATCCCCAAGCTAGAGCCGAAGACCTCGGCGTTCAGCAATGGGTAATTCTAGCAAATGAACTGGGAGTGGGAAGTAGGGAGTAGAAAATAGATGACAAGGTAGATTTTTTCCCATTCCCCATTCCCCATTCCCTATTTCCCATTCCACATTGCCAGAAAATGCATTCCTACAGCCTAATTGCCCCTGCCAAAATCAACTTGTATCTGGAAATCATTGGTAATCGCCCCGATGGTTATCATGAATTAGCCATGATACTTCAAAGTATTGGTCTTGCAGACCAAGTTGATGTTCGTTCCATTAGCACTGACAGTATCCGTGTTCACTGCAACCACCCACAAGTACCAGCAGATAAAAGTAATCTGGCGTACCGCGCAGCAGAATTAATGGTGAGGCAATTTCCCGAAGCCTTTGCTAAATATGGGGGCGTGGAGATTACCGTTAATAAGCAGATTCCTGTCGCTGCTGGGTTGGCTGGGGGTTCGACAAATGCAGCAGCTGTCTTGGTAGGAATAGATTTACTGTGGAAGTTGGGGCTAACTCAGTCCGAATTAGAGGAGTTGGGAGGTACACTTGGTTCGGATGCCCCGTTTTGTGTAGCGGGTGGAACTGCGATCGCAACAGGTAGGGGTGATCAACTTTCTCCCCTGCCAAGTTTAGATAATATATATATAGTATTGGGGAAATACCGCAGCCTGGAAGTTTCCACGCCTTGGGCATACAAAACCTATCGAGAGCAGTTTGGTCATTCTTATATTAGAGATAGCGACAACTTGGCAGTGCGTGCTAATGCAGTTCATTCAGGAGCAATAGTAAAAGCTGTCGTAAATAAAGATGCGGGAGAAATTGCCCAAAAACTGCACAATGATTTAGAGCGCGTGGTATTGCCGGCTTATCCCCAAGTCTTGCAACTGCGAGAAGTGTTTGCAAGTCAAGAAGGCGTTTTAGGAACAATGATGTCTGGCTCTGGGCCAACAGTATTTGCTCTTTTTGAGTCTCAGCAGCAGGCAGAACTAGTTTTGCTGCAAGTGAGAGAAGCAATTATTGATGAGGACTTAGAATTGTTTGTAACTCGGACAATCACACATGGTATTAAAGTGGCATCGTCTGTTTAAATAATTTTTTTTGTTAATGAAGCATAAGGGATAGACAAAAATTATTCCTAATGACCGAATCCAAAATCTAAAATCTAAAATCGTATGAGTGAACAAAATTTAACGCCGCAAACGGATACTAAAATACAGGCGACAGCGAGTCCTTTACGCTGTTTAACTGGGGCAGTTATTTCTGGAGGAATGGGATATGCAATGTATTCGCTGATGATTGCGATCGCTACAAATTTTGCTACTAAACCTCTCCATTCAATTAATCCATTGGTAATTAGGATTTCTTCTGCTGTTAGGACTCTGGTTGTTGGTGTAGTTGCTTTGGGAAGCGGGATATTTGGTATAGTAGCTATTGGCTTGTTGGCTTTGGGAGTGCAATTATTAGTGCAGGAGTTGAGCAAGCAGAAAAGTAGTGAAAACCAGTGAAAACTAGTAATTTACTTTTAATCAGCAACTTAAAAACACAAGTTTTTCTAACGAACCACGATTTTTGAGCAATTGTAGCTTCGCGCTTCTGGAAGGCTAAAGTCGAAAACAGCTTGTAGTTGGGGAACAGATGGAAAAATAGATTCAGAGTTGAACTATGAAGGTAGTGATTAGGCGGCTTGATGAGAGTTAGTAGCGTACCAGTACCTTAAGAAAACTTACTTTTTTTATCGAACAGCGATCGCTCTGATCAAATCCTCTATAGTAGAGGGTTTAGGTAAGATAATCATCTGCTCAAACTTACAGCTATTTGTTGATAAATAGACCAGATTGATTTAACCAATGATCAGTATATTTTTGTTTCCTGCACCTCTGCTTATTCTGGTTAAGCTTTTTGGAATTGGCGTAGACGCTGCATCGGCTTATTGTCAGACATCGTTCCTTGAACCGCAGATGTTGTAATTTGGGTGTACATATAACGCTCTACTTTAACAGATTTCGGGTTGACACTTTATAAACTGGCTCAATATTCACTAATTATGTGGAATTGATACCAGCTACACTGAAGTGAATAGCAGCAACATCACTTGTGAGGAAAATTATGAGCACAACCAAGAGATATTTTTTACCCCTTATTTTTGTGACAATTGTTATCAGCCTCAGCAGTTGTAATTCTAACCCCACCGCTCGTAATATTGACAGTGGAACGCCATCCTCTACCACAACACCGACGAATAGCGCATCGTCTCAGACTCCCAGCCAGATTCCTAGCGTAGCTCAATTAAGAGAAAAATCTCCTAATCAAGAATTTCCTAAGGAAAGTACGCCTTCCTCATCAACTCCTAAAGCTCTCACTAGCAGAACTACCAGCGTCACGATGTATACAAGTGATACTCAATGTCAAGAACTCATTCCAGAAAAGGTTTCAGTACCAGCTGAGGAACCAGTGACAAACGTAGTGAGTAAAATTTTAGAAAAACGAGATACAAGCGACTTGAGCTTGTCTGGGTATCGTGTCAACATCAAAAATGGCATTGCTACAGTTGATTTGCGAATATCCCCTGATTCAAAGCGACAAATAGCTTCTCTTTCTAGTTGTGAACAGTTTGCTCTATTTGGCAGTCTCCGCAAAACCCTAACAAGTAATGCCCAATGGAATATTAAAGAGGTTCGCTTCACCGAGCGAGGTGAAAATATTGTTCTTTAGTTAAATATGGTAGTCAGTGCTGTCATCAGCTAAAAATATTTTCCAATTTGAACAGCCACAGGACTCATGCATCAGCAGTTGCCAAAATAGTGTATGTTCTAGTAAATCTAAAACAGCCGTAAATAGTGGTATTATTGATTTTAGCCCTAAGTTTATGGTAGCAATTCGCGGGTGTAATTCAGTGGTAGAACGTCACCTTCCCATGGTGAACGTCGTGGGTTCGAGTCCCATCGCCCGCTTTAAATCTACATTAACTAATTATTTGTCACTGTTAAGTAGGTAGGCGTAATTAAATATAAGATCAAACCTCACCCTCAATCCCTCTCCTTACTAAGGAGAGGGAAGCCGGAGGCAGGGTGAGGTTTTATATTTAATTTGACCCACTTACTTAACGTATTAATATCACTTTTAACAAATTGATGTCACCATTTGGGCTGATGTTAAGCCACTGATATAATCAGTCTTCGCCTAACTACCAGATGTGCAGTAAGTATTTTTGAGCCGTTATCCCAAACTAGCACACGATAGTGAGCAGGCGATCGCTCTGGTACATGAATCGAGCGATGCCTGCGGCAGCCCATTCGATGTAGCCAAACGCAAGCTATTTAAGCCTGAGCATATTCGCAAAGCTTGGCAGCGTTTGTATGAGCAAAACTGGCTAAACGTCAAAGAGCAAATAATTTATTGAATGTTCTCTCAAGAAAGTTCCAAATAAAATTTCAACATAGAGTTTGCCTTACCCATGTATGCTGTATAGCGTTACTGTTATTTATTGGACTTGAAGAACAATTAAATTTTTTTCATGAACAGGTTTTTCGTTTACGAAGCCTGTAATACTCTTGCTCAAGAGTAATTAATCCTCCATTTTTAAAGCCTGATTTTTTCAAATTTACGGAGAAACGTGTACCCATTCGCTAATAGATGACAGTTAATGGTAAAAACAATTAGCGATTCGTAATTAGCACTATGGCAAATTTTCTCCAACCACCAAGGTTACGCATTGGTGAAGACAGTGAAGAAGAACGACGCGCCACTTGGCTGGAACTGTTTTATGATTTGGTTTTTGTAGTTGCAGTTTCTCAACTCGCCCACAATCTCAACGAGGATATCTCTATATCAGGATTATTTGGGTTTGTAGTTCTATTTATACCAGTTTGGTGGTCATGGATTGGCACTACATTCTATGCCAACCGCTTTGACAGCGATGATGTGGGACATCGGCTGTTGATTGGTATACAAATGCTGACAGCAGCAGCAATGGCTATTAATATCCACCACGGTTTGGGTGAGAGTTCCCCTGGTTTTGCAATTTCCTATGCTCTCGGTCGGGGTGTGCTGGTAATAGAGTACGTCCGGGCTGGAAGACATATCCCTTCAGCGCGTCCTTTGACTACTCGCTACGCTATTGGTTTTGCGATCGCAGCCTTGCTTTGGTTAATATCAGCATCTGTACCCATCCCTTGGCGGTTCGGATTTTGGACATTGGGAATCATTATTGATTTTGCTACACCCTTAACAGTACGTAAGCTTCAGACTAGGTTACTTCCCCACGCCTCCCACTTACCAGAACGTTTCGGGCTGTTTACCATTATTGTCTTGGGTGAAGCAATCATTGCAGTAGTCAATGGTGTTTCTGAGCAGAAATGGGATACTTTAACTGTAATTTCTGGCGTGTTTGGTCTAATTATCGCCTTTAGCTGGTGGTGGGTCTATTTTGATAACTTGGGTGGTAAACCTATTGAGATGGCGCGGACTCATGGAAAAGTTGGTCTTGTCTATCTCTGGCTCTACACCCATCTCCCGCTAGTGATTGGGATTACTGCTGCTGGAGTCGGCGTAGAACAAATTTTGTTGAGTAAGCCAACTTTAGCACTACCCGATTCCCAGCGATGGCTCATCTGTGCTTCAGTAGCATTATGCTCTCTAGCTGTCAGTCTTCTCCATAGATTTGGGGTGATTCGTTATTGCAAAATCCGCTCCCAGTATCGACTTGGAGGTGCAGTTGTGCTGGTAGCGATCGCTATCTTTGGCAAAGGTTTGTTACCTGTTGCAGTCATTGGCCTTGTAGCTCTAGTTTCTGCTGTCCAAGTCGTTCAAGATTTATATCAGAGTCGTCCTACTATCCGCTTGGTTGACCCAGAAATCTAGATCATAGCGTAGTAGTAGCACATATCTGTGCGCTACTACTATGTATCCACGCAATTTTATTCTGAGGATTTATCTGTAACGCATCTATCCTACGAAAGATTTTAAATAAAATATCAATAAATATTCATATAGTTATTTAAAGATCATGTAATCTCAGTATTCAAACCTGACCTGATAAAGCTGAGAACTCAACACATTGCCGTCTATCGGAGGTGACAGAACCAAAGAAGGAATGTCATGATTAGGACATGTACTTTTCGGCAGTGAAGTCAAGTAGCTGAAATATTTATTAATATTATTAATAGGAAGTGTAAATTCACCGTCAGGAGTCAGAAAAAATTCTTAATGGCAGGTATTTCGCATCAATCATCAAGTTTTTCACCACTAGAACAGAAAATCATGAAAGACAAAGAACCATCAGACTCCAAGGAATTCGTCGGAAATCTCAAGAATGGAATCTGGCTGTTTGGATTGTCATCCTGGGTATTCGGCATTACCGATCGCAGTATTGCTTCATTTGCGGATGGCTATCTGTCTGCTTTGGATTTGACGCAACTATTTACGGCGGCTACGTTCTTTGTGGCATGGCTATTTTTGAAACCGACATCTAGAGTTTAATATCGGCGACTGGTTGAGTATCGGGTCACTTTTGACGCTAGTCACGTCAAGATTCGGAAACTTATCTCCAGTAACAATATGGGGACTTTTTCTTCTTCCCAAATTGCATAACAGAGGCGGAGGTTTTCACCAAAAAATTGCTCGACTCCCAGACTTAAAAATGCATCTGGCACGTAGGTGTAGCCCGTCGTAGACATCGCTGGTAGATTGGGGTCATAGGAAACTGCCATATCACCCCCGAAAAACCAGTACATTCGATCTGCCTATGCCATAGCTAGTAAGGCTTTAAGTAAACCAGGGGGGATTTTTTTACCATCCAGACTTCTTAAGTTTAGGACTTACGCACTGTACAAATGCATCGTGATGTAATTTAACTAAAATAGGTTATTTCAGGCTTTTCTTAATTATCCTACGATGCCTACGGCGGTAAACTACGTAAATAGACCATGCTGTAGGGGCACAGCAATGCTGTGCCCTTACAAAAGATGTGATTTTTAAACTTGTCCATATTTAGTATTTCTTGTCAATGCGTAAGTCATAAAGTTGTAGCTAGATTTTATGTTTATTCCTTTTGAAGTCAGAGTTCTAGCTTTTTTTATTTTGGTGTATCTAAAAAATTTTTCTAATTTTCCGGAATTGATTATGCTCAAGTGGTAGTCTCTATCAGACTAGCGATTTATACTGAAACTCTATAATGAAACCTTCGGGGTATATAACCCCAAATTAAAAGCCCAGTCATCATGACCGGGCTTTTTTGACAATTAGGAGTTAGGAATTGTTCTTAACTCCTAACTACTCATTAAATTAGGCAAAGGCAGCGGTTGTCACATCGTTATTCGACAGAATTTCTTGCAACTCTTCAGCGTCTACCGTTTCTTTATCAACCAACATTTGCGCTATTTGATCTAAAATGTGGCGGTTACGCACCAACACTTCTTTAGCGCGTGTATAGGCTACATCTACAAGTTTGCGGACTTCTTCATCAATGGCGGCGGCGGTTTCTTCAGAGAAATCGCGCTCTGACATGATATCTCGTCCGAGGAACATGTTACCTTGTTGACGACCAAGAGCGACTGGGCCTAAGCGATCGCTCATCCCAAATCGGGTAATCATCTGACGCGCAACCCGTGCTACTTGTTGAAGGTCATTAGAAGCACCAGTGGTAACTTCTTCTTCACCAAAGACTAATTCTTCAGAAATGCGACCACCCAAAGCCACAGCCATCTGATTTTCCAGATAAGCACGGCTGTATAAACCTGTGTCCATCCGGTCTTCGCTGGGGGTAAACCAAGTTAAACCACCTGCGCGACCGCGAGGGATGATGCTAATCTTCTGCACAGGATCGTAGTCTGGCATCAAAGCACCAACTAAGGCGTGACCAGCTTCGTGATATGCTACCAAGGTTTTGCGCTTTTCGCTCATTACCCGGTCTTTCTTCTCTGGGCCAGCTAACACGCGGTCGATAGCGTCGTTGATTTCATCCATCGAAATTTCAGTCAAATTCCGGCGTGCTGCCAGAATTGCGGCTTCATTCAGCAGGTTGGATAAATCTGCGCCAGTAAATCCAGGGGTACGACGGGCGATTTTATCCAAATCCACATCTTTCGCCAAGGTTTTGCCACGGGCGTGAACCTTGAGAATTTCGCTGCGTCCGGCATAATCAGGACGGTCTACCACAACTTGACGGTCAAAGCGACCAGGACGCAATAGGGCTGCATCTAGGACATCAGGACGGTTGGTAGCGGCAATAATGATGATGCCAGTATTACCTTCAAATCCGTCCATTTCTGTGAGCAACTGGTTGAGGGTTTGTTCCCGCTCATCGTTACCACCACCTAAACCTGCACCCCGTTGACGACCTACGGCGTCAATTTCATCGATGAAGACGATACAAGGAGCATTGGTCTTAGCTTGCTCAAATAAATCGCGGACGCGGGATGCACCCACACCGACGAACATTTCTACAAATTCCGAACCGGAGATCGAGAAGAAGGGTACACCTGCTTCACCAGCTACGGCACGAGCTAGGAGAGTTTTACCTGTACCAGGAGGGCCAACTAAGAGTACACCTTTAGGAATTTTTGCACCAACGGCGGTAAAGCGATCGGCGTTTTTCAGAAAGTCTACAACTTCGTTTAATTCCAACTTGGCTTGGTCAATACCAGCAACATCGCCAAATGTTACCTGAGTTTGTGGTTCCATTTGGACTCTGGCTTTAGATTTGCCAAAGTTCATTGCTTGGCTACCTGGGCCACTTTGAGCGCGACGTAGCAAGAAGAATAAGCCAACCAAAAGCAATACAGGAAAAAATAAGCTGCTCAGTGCCTTAAACCAAAATCCTTCATCGGTTTGGGGTAAAACAGAGATATCAACGCCTTTTGAAGTCAGGGTATTGATCAGGTCTGGATCGTTGACTAAGGTGACAATCCGTTTAGTTCCGTCATCTTTGGATGTAACCAGTGCTGTAGAACGATCTGCACTCAGACTGACTTTTTCAACTCCGCCTTGTTGAACTTCTTGAATAAACTTACTGTATCGCCATGTCTCTCTGCTTTGGGGTTGTTTGTCAAAAAATGCTGTTCCCAGCGCAATGACGACAATAAACAGCAGCGCGTACAGCCCTGCATTTCTCCATCTTTTATTCACTAAGGTCTATCCTCCGGTATTTTCGCGCGATCGCCTAGCGTCTCTGATCACAAAGGTGATTATTAAGAATAATGTTAACTTATCTTAAGATATAACAAATTTGGCGTGGCTGTCATGCTAAAAAAAGCTCCCTTATTAGCTGAAAACTGTGATGGTAGGGATTATATTGTAGCGACCCTGAAGGCTGATGAACGGTATGAATGGGAATAATTTCTACCACACTATTAGTGTAGGCGATCGCTTCAAACCCCTGCACTAACTCGACGCTCCAAGGTTCTTCCCGCACTGGCTTTTGGTGATTTTTCAACCAGTTTACAAGTTGCGATCGCACAATTCCCGGTAAAATTCCTGCCTTTATTGGTGGCGTGTACCAACTGCTCCTGCGCCATCCCCAAAGGTTGCCTGTGCTGGTTTCTAGCCAATTTGCTTGAGCATCGACTAATATTGCTTCTTGAGCATCTAAACTAGTTTTTGCTAACCAAGCACTCAAATAGTTTCCAGTTTTATGAGAGGGGAGAGAACGATAAAATTCCGAACTCGCAACAGCGCATAAAATACCATTATTTTGTTTTTCTATCAAATCTTGTGGTAATAATCTGCCAGTTATCCACTCCCGTCCATCCGGAAAAAGGGTAATTCTGAGAACGGGGAAATATGCGAGGAGAATTTGGGCACCTTGACGCAGACGATTCCAATCGGGTTGCTGCCAACCAAAAGATTGTACTGAGAAAAGTAGGCGATCGCAATGTGCTTGCCAATTAGTTAAATTACTATCTAGCGAGTTCTGATAAACCCGCAATGTTGTAAAAACAGTTGCCCCATAAAGTAACCCCGGATCGTTAATGTCTAACTCTAAAGTTTGGGAGTGAATTAATTTGCCGTTATACCAAAAAATGCCATTTGTCATTTATACAATGCCCAATGCCCAATTGCTTAATCTTTTGGAGGAAATACAATTTTATTAGTACCTTCAGGAGTTGTAATTACTTTTCCTCCCAAAGCTTCAATTTCCGTAATTGCTCGTTTTTGAGTTCTCTGATCAACTTGATTATTTAAAACTATTGCCCAGGTAGAAATTTGAGCATATTTACTGTTAGGATTTCGACTCAAAAATTCAGCAGTTTTTTGGGAAGTATTAGCTACAAGCTGACTCTCTGCATCTGAAAAGTTACTAGCCCAGTTTGCCGCCGTTGCAAAAGATTTTTGGGCAGCTTGAGCATTGCCTAAAAATAATAGCTCATCAATTCCTTTATAACGCCATACGTAATAAGACTTTTCGGGAATCCAGGGAGATAGTGATTTTAAGCCTTTCTCTGATAGTGCGATCGCGCGTTCTGGCATAGCAGCATACAATGAAGTACTGATAGAAAGACTCTGATACACTGCCAAAAATCGCGGGTCACGTTCTATAATTACTTCAAAATATTCTGGACTTAAACTATAACCTGTTTTATCCCGAACCTGATCATCTCCAAAATATTGTAAAAAATTGAGATATACCAAATCGGCGATGAAGTTATCATAACCAAAACTAGGCATTTTTTGGAGAAAATTAAGACGGAGCTTTTCAGATTTTATTTCTTTTTCTAGAGTCTCTAAAGAGGCAGATTGTTTGCTATTTATTAGTTTTTGTAATTGTGGGAATTGAATCAAGCCAACTCCTAAAATACACACACAAATTATAAAAGGTGTAGCAATGGCTTTACGCGACAACAACATATTTTTCTTGTCTTCCCAGACATATAGCGTTTCCTAATCACATGAGTTACATCATAGCCCCCTCTCGAAGAGCGGGGAGGGGGTTGGGTTCTTGTACTTCACTCAACTGATAACCGCTATAAGCAACTCATTGTATACAATATACTTCTTGTAAAATTACTCAGCCATATAATCACAGGAGAGCATCCATCAAGGCGCTACCCTACCCTTTAGCAAAGACTAACAGTGAACAAACCTATGTTTCCTCAAGAAGAACCAAAAACAGGTAGATCGGCAAACTCTACACAGATTAATTGATGCTAGATTATACTGTATTTGCTTAAGTGATATAGTACAGAATTTACACTTACTTATTCGGAGCATCTAGTAGATTATTTTCTTTTTTGAGATGAAATTAGCTCCTACAAATCCTGTTTTACTTTTCTTGAGCAACAAAAACTTATTAAAATCCTTTGATATTACTTAGTTTTATTAAGTAATTTCAGTAAGATTTACAACATGATTTAAAATAATATTTTGTTCTGCTCGCAATTAGCACGGCTATTTAATTCTCATTTAGCCCGCCTCAGAATAAATTCTGAGTCTAATAGCGAAAGTCGTCTTTAGACGACTGAGAAAAGATTATAGTCCGTTTTAACGGAATTTAGCTATGAGCCGCCGAACTAAAGTTCGGGGCGGTTTATGTCTAGAACGAAATAGCCCTGTCGCAATTAGACCTTTCAACCCTTTAATCTTATGCTAGACACTGTAGCTACGAACAACTTAGAAAATAATGCTTTGTCCCTTCAGACAAAAGATAGTAATTTTAAAACAATGGTTACTAATCTTAATGCTGATAAAAAAGGACTAAATGTTGACGAAATTATTGATGCAATTAAAACAGTAATCGTTGAAGTCATTGATTTAAAAATTACTACTTGGGTAGCAGAGTCATCTGATCAGGCAAAAGATGAGATAGAATCTCCCAAACCAGGCAATCGGATATATACCCGAATTAATCTTGTTAAAGGCGATATACAAAATGAAATCGGTAGTCAATTTACTGATAGCGGCCCCTATAAAGAAATTCGAGAATTTCATTTAACTCAAGTTAAAGACGGTCGGGAAATCATTCAAAAGAATATAGAAAGCGTGGAAAAGTTGTATGAATTTTTCATGGGAATTGCGAAGTATTCTAAAAAATCAGAACTTTAAGCATTCTTTGTTAATTACCCATTTCAACTAAAATATCCACAGCAGTATAGCCTAATCTTTAGGTTTATTTACTCGTACCTAGAAATACAAGGCTACAGCAATATTTATCAGAACTGATAAGAGGGTGACACTATGTCTAATGATATTCAAAGTCAAGACCGAAATAGTATTCAGACTCGAAACCAAAACGCTGCTAAACCCCAAAATATTGAAAACAAAGCTAGAGGCTTATTAAACAATTTAGTATCGTCTGTACAGACATTAGTTGATGACATAACAGCCTTGGAAGTGAATACGATGGTTGTGGATAGGATTAATGCTTCAAAGTTTAATGCTTGGGAAGCATATCAAGCAATTTATTCTATACATGACCCGGATTACTTTAAGGTAAAAGGAATTCCAAAAGAAAGTTCTGAACGTTATAGAAGCCTATTTGACCAACTTGAAAGAGAATATTTTTACCTTCTTCTTGAGGAGGGTTCAGGTTTTTATAATCCTCAAGATGAGCGGGTAAAACGATATCGTCAGAGGCTTGAAGACGCGAAAAAATACCAATCAAACCTAGTTGAAGCCGATCAAGAAAACGTAAAGCTAGCTAAACCAATACTACCTGCTCCAACTCCCGTTCTTGATGACAAAGATGAAAACAATCAAGATGATTGGATTGAGGCTTTTAAAGAGATTCAAACACTTTTGGATAATGATAAATTTGTTCGTACCCTACGGAAAATGTATGAATTGAAAGCTGCACTTGATAGTAGTAACGTGAGGAGTACCAACATTGATATAATTTATGCTCAAACTGTTATGCAGTTAGATGGAGATATTATCACTCGTTATCATAAAGACCTATTTAGTTTATCTGAAGACGCTAAAAACTTAATTATTAATACACATAATCAAGGAGTAATTTCTGGAGAGAAACAGTGGCGTGGAACATTTAGTTTTTTAATTAGTTTTGTACAGAGTATCGCAAATTTATCTCGATAATGAACGCTGATATAACAACAAAAATAGATAACCAAACTGATATTGCACTCTCTCTGTTTCTACAAGTTCCTCAGGGCGATCGCTTTGAACTTAAGGTTGAGGAATCACAGTTTAGCTTTTACCTAAATGAGATAATTGTAGAACAGATTCAGCAAGCACAAAAAAGTGGTGTTTCTCTATACATTCCGCCCAAGTTGATAATTCCTCTTTGGTACTACGCCTGTTTTAGCAATAATGTTGTGTTGGGAAAGCAAAAAGAAATTGCTGAAAAGCAAGTTAATAATTTCTTTTACGTTATTGTCATAGTCAATGTTATTAAATTTTTTCTGAGTAAAACTGCACGGGGTAAAACAAGCTTACAGTCTGCAATTACCTTTAATTCTTACTATAAGCAGGCTGAATTAGATTCGAGCGTTTATGAAGATAAAGACATCATTTTGCAAAGCACTGTCCTTCTTCATGGTGATATATTCCACAAGATTAAGTGGAATTTTATGCAAAATTCTAACTGTTCAACAATTATCTCGGCTCATTATTGGCTGACTGAACAACTACTAAATTGCTTTCGTACTAAGCTAAATCTGCTAGTTTGGGAGGTAGCTTCGCTGTTTCCTGCTGGTTTTGTAGCCTACAATTTATATCGAGCAAATGCAATACTATCGATATTTGCTTGGATAGCCTTCACTGTACTATTTGCTACTACCCGCTATGTACTTGTCAATCAACTTCAAAGACGTACTTCCATCAACTATAAATTTATAGATTGGTTGGTATGGACGCTAATTTGTCTCATTCCTAGCGTTGTTGTTGTTACTACTAGTAGGTTTATTGATATTAATGCCTTATTATTGCCGTTTATATCGCTGTTCGTACCAAAAGTTTGCAAGTACATTTTAAGTTTTTTAGGGCCACAAGTTGGGAAAATCATCATACGTCGGTTACTGTAATTATGAGTATTTAAAAATTCAAAATTCAAAAATAAATTTTTCAGGTAAGTGTATAAGTTTTATTTTTACTGCTTTAAAAGTTGCCAACACTGTTGAGCGATCGCCCAATCTTCTTGAGTATGAATAACTAATACCCGTACTGCTGAATCGGGTGTCGCAATATCCTCATCAACAGGCTGCTGCTGATTTTTTTCAAGGTCTATTTTCAGCCCCAAAAAACCAAAGGCTTCACAGGCGGCTTGGCGAATTTCTGGCGAATGTTCACCCACGCCTGCTGTGAACACTAAAGCATCTAATCCGCCCAAACTGGTAAGCATTGCACCTATACCAGAACGTAGGCGATGGACGTAGATATCCCATGCCAGTTGAGCGCGAGAATTACCTTGAGCGATCGCTTCTCTCACTTCCCGCATATCGCTAGATACACCCGAAATTCCCTTTAATCCAGAAGCTTTATTTAAGCTATCATCCAACTTTTCGACGGAATAATCGCAGTAACGCAACAGATAAATCAGAATCCCCGGATCAATCGAACCAGAACGACTACCCATCATCAATCCTTCTAGGGGCGTGAATCCCATTGTGGTATCAATGCTGCGACCATTTTTAATCGCCGCCAAAGAGCAGCCATTGCCCAAATGACAGTTAATTAACCGCTCAGGTGGAACATCTCGACCGAGAATTTGGGCAGCACGTTGAGAACAGTATTGGTGACTGATACCATGAAACCCATAACGACGGATTCCTTGTTCTACCCATTCATAAGGGCCGGGATAGATTGCTGCTGCATCGGGTAAAGTGGCATGAAATCCGGTATCAAAGACTGCTACTTGAGTGACATTTTTTAAGATTTTTTCAATTGCTTCTATGCCTTCCAAAGCGACTGGATTATGTGCTGGAGCGAGCTTAGATAGACGTGCGATCGCCTTTTTGATATCCTCCGTAATTACCACACTATCTCGATAATCCTTTCCACCATGTACTATCCGATGCCCCACCACATCGATTTCTGACAACTGATCAATTACCTTGGTAGCACCATCGCTAAGTGTATTGAGCATATAGGTTAGGTGTGCCTGTGGGGAATCACCAGAGATTGATTTTTGCAGCGTTCCACCCGTAGCAGTTTTCACCTCAATTTCTGCCACACCCCGATCTTGAGTCCAATTGATTTTCCCGAACCAAAGGGGTTGGGCTGCTTGGGTGGAGAAAACATCATCTGTAATCTCATACAGACAACTTTTTTGGGTACTCGATCCGGCATTCAGCACCAATATTTTCATATAACAACATAAAAACATGACCTGCTTTGATCATGTCACGAAGTGTAGCCTCATGCTTCTAGCCTATAGGCATAATATGGGTAGAGGAAATTCCGCTAAGTAAAGCTGCGTTGCCTCTCTCAAGCTAGCAATTGCCTGTTCGATTGTCTCTCCCTGATCAACCGTACCAACTTCGGGACACTCAGCTATATAGATATCGTCCTCTTTATAAATGAGGACTGCAAAGCTGCGAGTTTTCATCGTATTGTATCCTCATTCGTTTCAAGGTTTTGTTTCATCTCTACACCAACGGCACGAGCAGCTGGATCTGAACTTTGTAGCAGTGTACTTGAGACATTGTGCTGTTCAACTTGGCTTCGGTTTTGACTAAGTTTGTACTTACCTTCCAAACGTGTAACAGTTATTTCAAATCCCACAATAGCATTCATCAAACCTTCACGAAATCCGTCAGATAAACCGTGCCAATGAGATTTGTAGTCAGCTTCGTAGGTGTCTATCATCTCGTTGATCGTTTTGTTCATTAACTCTGGAGAGTCATTGAGCATAATGACTTTGGGAATACCATAGGCGTGAACAGCAATATAATTCCACGTCGGTACGCTCTCATGCTTTTCATACAAAGTAGGAGAAATGTAAGCGTGTGCCCCTGTGAAGATAGCAAGTAATTCAGTGTCAAGGGCTTGTGATTGAGGATTTTGCTTTGCCAAATGACCAATTAATTTAATAGTATCCTCTTGCATTGCAATAACAAGAGGAATGTGTGAAGCATAAGGTACACCATCTATGATGGATACCAACGTAGCAAAACTATTCGCTTTCATAAAGGCGATCAATTTATCAATATTATCTTCTTGAAAAGCAGTTGGTCTATACATGGCGATCTAACCTCACTATCAAGTTATAAATTCTACACCTTCAAGATGTCGTAACTTTAATTCGGCAAATTATCAACCCGCATCAAATCCAATTCCCGTTCAAATATTTCATCAATTGGCAACATTTGACCATCAACAGTCATAAATTTATGGTCTTTTGTTGCCCGAATCAATGAACCATCTTCCAAACAATACTCAAACACCTCTTGTTGTCCGCGATCGTGCCATTGTGCTACAGGTTGCGTGTAAATATTTCCATTATTATCAACGCTGTACACAGTACATTCAATGCGTTTTTCTACAATTTTTCCAATCGGCAACAATCCATATTCTACTGTCAATATTTCCGTGTCATAGCTTAAACAATATTCAGCAAACTTCAACATTTGCTCAAATAATTCATCTGCAACTTTTTTCTGAACACCGTTTTTCGCTGCGCCATCCACGAATTTTTCTCGCTGCTTTTGCATCTCAGAAACTTTCTTTTTACCCATAGCCCGACGCAGCAAGTCAGCTTGTCCTAATGTATATCCAGCCATATCCTGAGCAATTTTCATGATTTGCTCTTGATAGACCATAATTCCATAAGTTTCGTCTAATATTGGTTCTAGAATGGTATGTTGATAATCAATCTTTTCTCGACCATGTTTGCGGTTAATAAACTTAGGAATCAGTCCCGCATCTAATGGCCCCGGTCGATAAAGTGCCAAAATTGAAGAAATATCTTCTATATTAGAAGGCTTCAAATCTCGCACAATTTGACGCATCCCAGAAGATTCTAATTGAAATATTCCTTCTAACTCACCTGCTTCTAATAATTCATAAGTTTTTTGGACATCTTTAGGCAGAGTACTATGTTCACCTTTTGCTAATATCTTCTGTGCTTTTCTTTCCTGGCGAGGGATTTCATCAGGGTCAACCCGATATCCTTTAGTTTCTTGAATTAAATCAACAGTTTTTTGAATCAGCGTCAGGTTGCGTAAACCCAGAAAATCCATTTTCAACAAACCCATTGATTCCAGGTCTTCCATGAAGTACTGGGTAATCACGGAACCGTCATTATTCTTCTGTAGCGGCACAATTTCATCAAGGGGATCGGCAGAAATTACCACACCTGCTGCATGGACACCAAAAGTTTTGTTAGTTCCTTCAATTCGCATCGCCATATCAAGCCAATGGCGAACATGGGGTTCTTTATCATATTTCTCTTTAAACTGTGGTTCTGGGGTTTCATTAGAAATCATCACCTTGAGTTTCGTTGGTTTCCCCCGCACCACAGGAATTAATTTCGCCATTTTGTCAGCTTCCCCGTAGGGAATATTTAATACTCTGGCGACATCTTTCAAAACTGCTTTAGAAGTTAGGCGGTTAAAAGTAATAATTTGGGCAACTCTATCTGCACCATATTTATCTGTTACATATTCAATTACTTTATCCCGTTGTTCAATACAGAAATCTGTATCAATATCAGGCATAGATTTCCGTTCTGGGTTCAGAAAACGCTCAAATAGTAGTCCATGATGCACAGGGTCAATATTAGTAATTCGCATCGCATAAGCAACTAATGAACCAGCCGCCGAACCCCGACCTGGCCCCACAGGAATGTTATTATCTCTAGCAAATTTGATGTAATCCCATACAACTAAAAAGTATTTGGAAAAACCCATCTGCTGAATCATTTTCAGTTCGTATTCCAATCTTTCTTTATAGACGGAATCGACTTCCTGACGAGATTTGCGATTTAAACGTTCTAAAAGTCCACTCCATGCAACATCTTCGGCGTAAGTATCAGCAGTATGACCAGAGGGAATTGGGGGTGTAGGAATCTGAGGCTCACCCATAATATGGTAAGGCTCAACCTTATCGGCGACTTCTTCAGTGGTAGCGATCGCTTCGGCAATTACATCATCCGGCAAATGGTCACGAAATAGCTGCTGCATCTCCTCGCCAGATTTGAGATACTCTGTGCCGCTATAACGCATCCGCTTATCTTCAATAATTAACTTGCCAGTTTGAATACATAGCAAAGCATCGTGGGCTTCAACGTCAAAACAAGAAATAAAATGCGAATCATTGGTAGCAACAATTTTAATCCCTAGTTCCCGCGCAATTTTGACGATTTCAACATTCACAATCCGGTCTTCTTGGGAACCGTGGTCTTGAATTTCTAGATAATAATCATCACCAAATACATCTTTATACCACTGAGCAACTTTTCGGGCTGCATCTGGTCTATTACTGAGAATCGCTTGGGGAATTTCTCCACCCAAACAAGCGCTGGTGACAATCAAGCCTTCATGATATTGTTTTAGTAAATCTTTATTAATACAAGGACGAGAAAAAATTCCTTTACCTTGAACACCTTTGAGGTGAGAAATTGTGGTTAATTTAACTAAATTTTTGTAACCTTTAGTATTTTTAGCTAAAACTACTTGATGATATTTTGGACGGCGTTCTTGTTTTTCAATATCGCCGTTAATTATATACATTTCATTGCCGATAATCGCCTTAATATTATGACTACGGCAGATTTTGATCAGTTCAACGGCTCCATACATGACACCATGATCAGTAAGAGCGATCGCTTTCATTCCCAGTGCGATCGCTTGATCCACCAACTCTGGTAGCTGACTTGCCCCATCGAGTAAACTGTAGTCACTATGAATATGTAAAGGCACAAAGGACATAAGCATCTCCAACCACAAGCCAAGATATCTCTAGGGGCCTACCTTGTGGTATACCCTTTCGAGCTAGATTTTGCAAAGCAACGGAATCTTAGATTAACAGTTTTTACCTAAAATTAAAGCTGTTCTTTTTGCGAAATTGCCACTGTCATAAGTGTTGTTTTAATAGTTACAGCAGTTAATCAGCATCTAACTAATGAGTGAAAAAGAGAGTACTACTTCGGCTAAAACCAAAGCTAGCCCTTGGTGGCAGCGTATCCCTCTCACATTGCAAATTCTCATCGCCCTAGTAGCCGCAGTCAGCGTTGGAATTGCCCTTGGTGCGGGGAATCCCAATCCCAGCAATGCCACCTTAATCAACAATTTAGCAATTCCGGCCGAGTTGGTGCTAAAGGCTCTCCGCGCCCTAGCTACGCCCCTGATTTTGGTAGCGGTGCTGCACACCTTAATGACTACGAATATCCCTGGTACAGCCGGACGGCGGTTAGCAGTGCTACTTTTAACTAACACTACTGTAGCTATTTTAGTCGGGCTTTTCGTAGCAAATGTGCTGCGTCCGGGAACTTGGGGCAATGTAGCCACCTCAACAACTACAGAAATAACTACTCAGAGTCTTGACCCTTGGGGAATACTCAAAGATGCTGTACCAGAAGCTATTCTCAAGCCATTAGTTGATAATAATGTCATCCAACTAATTGTGATTGCCCTGAGTTTTGGCATCGTTTTGCGGGGATTAAAATCTGAACAAGTTGCCCAAGGGAAAAAAGGATATCAGCCGATAGAGGATGTCATCGGGATTTTGTTTGAAGCGGTAGCCCGTGTCCTCAACTGGGTAATTGCCTTAGTACCTTTCGCAGTCTTTGGAATTGTTGCTAAAACCGTTGCTATGCAAGGATTTGCACCGTTTAAATCTTTGGGTGCATTTATCGTGTCGGTGCTGTTAGCACTAGCATTGCAGGCGTGCTACTACCTCACCAGAGTAAAATTTGGTTCTTGGGTACACCCGTTAAAATTCCTCGCTGGCGGTTCTGATGCCTTTTTAACAGCTTTCTCGACTTCTTCCTCTGCGGCGGCAATGCCCGTAACCTTTGAAGTTTTGCAAACAAAAATCGGTTTAAGAGAATCTTCTGCCGCCTTGGGGGCATTAGTAGGGGCAAATTTCAATAATGATGGCACTGCCCTCTATGAAGCAATGTCTGCGTTGTATATTTCCCAACTGATTGGGCAACATCTGGGTCTGGGACAGCAGTTAATTGTCATCCTTACCTCAATTTTTGCATCTGTAGGTGCGGCGAATATTCCTAATGCTGGACTGGTAACGATGACACTGGTGTTTACTTCTGTAGGCTTACCTACCCAATACATTGCTTTGCTAGTTACTATCGACTGGTTTCTGGATCGCTGCCGCACCGCGATTAATGTTATGGGAGATATGACTGTCAGTGCTTTACTTGATGGCAAAAAGCCTCGTTCTGTAGACGAGGCTTAATTTAACGGCTTTTGAGGTATCTAATGCTGTTGAGGCCCTTTGGCATCACATTCTTTAGCCCAGCAGCGTTCTAGAAGTCGAAGACGCCAGATCAATGCAAAGCGTTGGGGATTCAATACTAATTTAGTATCCTGACTAAATAAAGGCTGATTCAGATAGTGCCAAAGGGGAAATTGAATTTTGGTGTGTTTTGGAGTCATAAGAACAACAAATATTATAAAAGTTTAGTGGTGATAGTTGGCATTTTGTTTAACAATTTCCTGATGCTCTTTTTCTAGTTAAAGGCTACACTGCGTTTTTGCATTTGTCCTGGTGGCAATTGCGGAATTTCAGTAAGTGGGTTTATGTTATTTCCGCTTTAATACTGAATTTGCACACACCATTTTTTTGATTCCCCATCTCGTGACAAGTCATACCATTTCACAACATTCCTGGTGCAGCGTTGATAAAAGCGTACAAATCTACGCCCCTACAGTCAATTCATGTGTTACAAAGATTTTGGAAGCGATCGCATTGCTATCCAGAATCTAAACTCGGTAGCCTCTTAAGAAATCGGGTAGTGTGGCGTTAAGGTGTCGAATTATAGCTTATAAAAGACTTGTAATTTATAAAGCTCCAATATCTGTCTAAAGATAAGATAGCTTAGTAGATAACTAAAATTCCCTTGGGCGGACTCTGCATCTTGACAAAAAAATGGGACGGACAAGATGTCCATCCCACAAGAAAAAAGAGAATTTTTCTAATAAAACCCCTTGGCTATATTTAAGCTAAAGCGGTTTCGTTAAGTTAAATTTCTCACTATTTAATAGTGAGTGCCGGTTTTGCGATGATTAATGGCAGTCACAGCATCAGGCTTGAGTAATTTACCTTCATCCACAGTTGCATACACAACCCAGTGATCGCCACATTCCAGACGTTGGTTGACTGAGCATTCCAAATATGCTGATGAATCAGTAAGGATGGTACAACCGTTATCTGCAACTGCTGTACTAAAGTTGGCAAATCGGTCTTCCCCAGGCGCGAAAGATTTACGGAAATGCTTCATGTAGTCTTGATGATTGCCTTCAGGTAGAATATTTAAGGCAAACTTACCGCCTGGATACATCAAAGATTCGATCGCTCGATCTTTAGCGATCGCAACACTGATTCCGGGTGGGTTGAAGGTGGCTTGAGAAACCCAAGCGCCTAACATTGCGGTAGAAACTTCACCTTGTTTAGCTGTCACCACGCAGACGGAACCAACAATCCGACCAACAGCCTGTTCCACTGGAGTAGCCGCTTGTTGTGGTACGCGTACCTTTTTAGCCTTTTTCAGTGCTTGGGCAAAGTCTGTACCTAGTTCTTCACAAAACTTGAGAGTGACATCATCAGGTTTAAACTTGACTTTCAAGGTGTCAAAGCCAAAGCGATATCCAGCATCCCGGAGTTTACCTTCAATTAAGTCAAATGCTTCGCCACTCCAGCCGTAGGAACCAAATACCCCAGCGAGTTTACTGTTGTCACCGCTTGATAGCACAATACCTAAAGCAGTATGAATGGGAGTTGGCGCATGACCGCCAATGGTAGGAGAACCGATGATAAAACCCTCTGACTGTGCTAGGTTGATGCGAACTTCATCAGGGGTAGCAAATTCGCAGTTAATCGATTTGACTGCAACTCCACCTTTAGTTAATCCCAGAGCGATCGCTTGTGCTAAAGTCGCTGTGTTGCCGTAAGCTGAAGCGTAAAGTAGGGCAACGGAAATTTCGCGATCGTTGTGAGAACGGCTCCACTCTGCATAAGCTTTGGTGAGTTCGATTAAGCTGGTGCGTACCAAGGGCCCGTGACCCACAGCATACATTCTCACCTGCAAATCTGAGATTTTCTCCAAAGCTGCTTGCACATGAAGAATTTGGGGAGCCATCAGGCAGTTAAAGTAGTAACGCTGGTCTTCTTTAAGCGCTTCCCAATTATCATCAAACACTTCATCACCACAGAGATGAGTTGCAAATAACTTATCTGTGTAAAGAATTTGGGTTTGTTGGTCGTAGGTACAAAGTCCTTCCGGCCAACGTGGACTGGGAGTGGGGAAGAATTTTAAAACATGACCCTTGCCTAAATCCAGAGTTTCTTTCCCCCGCATCACCAAGACATTCAAATCTTGCTCTAGGAAAGCAGCACGCAAATTGTTCGCACCAGGAAGAGAACAGACAAAAGTTACCTGTGGTGCCAGTTCTAAAATTGCTTTGAGGGTTGCAACTCGATTGGGACTAAAATGACCCAGGATTATATAATCCAAACGTTGTAAATCTAAAGTCTGCCGCAATGCCTCTAAATAAATTTCGGTAAAGCTTTCTGGCGGTGGATCAATAAGTGCGGTTTTATCAGCTTCAATTAAATAGCAATTGGAGGTAGTACCTCTTTCAAGTGCGTATTCAATTTCAAACCGCAGACGTGACCAACTACGTGCTCTGATCGCCTTAGTATTTGTAGCAATTGGTAGAACTTGTACGTCGCGTGGCTTGGAATTGGTCATAGCTGTTATGTAAAGTTGGGCATTGGGTATTGGGCATTGGGTATTGGGTATTGGGCATTGGGAATAAGGAGAAATAAATTATCATATCTTGCACCTGCCCATATCCCGCCAGAGAATAAATTCTCAGGCTAATAGCGCAAGTCCACTCAAGTGGACTACAAACCTTACTCAGTCTTCAATAGACAGACTTTAGCTATCAGCCTCATAATGAATTCTGAGGCGGTTGTAGGCATTGGTGCAAGTTCTGAGATAACTTATACCCCATGCCCAATGCCCCATTCCCTACTCCCCATTTCTTAGTAGTAATTACCTACTTTGCGATGGCGAACGGCTGTCAATCCATCGTTTTTGGAAACACGACCTTCTTGGACGGTGCAATATAAAATCCAGTGGTCGCTGCATTCCATGCTGCTCTGGATTTCACATTCTATGTATGCCAGAGCATCAGTTAGAATTGGGGAACCGTTTTTCGCGGTTTGAGTTTTTACCCCAGCAAAGCGGTCAGCACCGGGATGCAAGCGCTTGAGGAAGTGTTTCTTGAGTTCTTGAAAATTACCTTCTTCCAAAACGTTGAGGACGAAGCGATCGCCTACTTGCATTAAGGAATCAATGGCGCGGTCTTTAGCAACGGCAATTGTCAATCCTAATGGTTGCAAACTCGCTTGCGTTACCCAGGATGCCAGCATTGCACTTGAGACATTATCTTTTTTAGTAGTGACTATATATAGTCCACTGCTAATGCGGCCCAGCGCCTTTTCCATGTTGACATCGAGGGACTTGATTTGCTTGATGTTGCGATCGCGCACCAGCAATTGTCCGATGTCTTTACCCGCTTCTTCACACAACTGGAATGTAGATGCGGTGGGAGCCTCTTTAATCCGAATGGCTGGGAAGGCTTCTTTGATGCCAGAGTCAAGAAATTGTCTGCGGAGTGTATCAATGGGTTCATCATCCCCACCGTAACATTCAAACAGCCCAATAAATTGCTTGTTCTTGGCGACAGCTAGCACCGAACTGATACTAGCTTGGGCGGCGGCGGAGGTAGTCGGGGGCATACCAATAATGATGCCAGCTGCTCTCCCCGCTAGTTCTTGAATTTCTTGGCTCTCAGCAGTACTCAGATCCAGCACTTCTACCCCAATGCCTGTTTTCAGTATACCTTCGGCAATTGCGTGACCAAGGCGTTCGCCATACCCGTAATCTGAGACAAAAAACAAGCCAACTGTTGTTTCTGCTTTAGCTTGCTTTTGGCTCCAATTTTCGTAGCACCCGGTTAGAACATCTAAATGGTGGTATAATAGTGGCCCGTGACCGTTGGCGATAATATTAATCTTCCCAAGATCACCCATCCGCTTCATCGCATTCAGCAGCGAACGAGCGTTAGGGCCCATCAAGCAGTCGTAGTAAAATCTAAAGTCAGCTTCGATCGCTTCTAAATCTTCATCGAAGGTGCGATCGTCACAAAAATGCATCCCAAAGGCATCACAGGTGTAGAGAATTTGGGTTTTGCGGTCAAAGCTAAAGATGGTATCCGGCCAGTGCAGGTTAGGCGCACTCACGAATTCTATTTCGTGTCCTTTGCCGATATCGATGCGATCGCCAGTTTTCACAACCCGCTTGGAAAAAGGATCGTGTACTAAGCCTTCCAAAAACTGAAGCGCAACTTTTGAGGCTAAGACGGTAGCTCTAGGAGCTAACTGGAGGACATCTTCTACTAAGCCGCTATGGTCTGGCTCTGTGTGACTAACAATTATGTAATCAATTGTTTTGGGGTTGACAAGACCTTTTAGAGTCTCTAAATACAGATCGCGAAACTTCTGGTGAGAAGTATCAATCAAAACTGTTTGTTCACCCCTAATTAGATATGAATTGTAGGTTGTGCCGTTTTGCAGTCCGAATTCGATATCGAAGCGATCGCGATCCCAATCAAGAGAGCGAATCGCTGTTGTGTTAGGGGCAATTTCTACAGTTTGTATAGTTAACCGATGCTGAACGTTCTCTGCGTGGGCATTGCCTGTCGTAGACATCGCTACCATTATTCGTCTCCGAGCGCAAATTAACAGGTTTTTCTTCTGCCTCCATTGTCCCTATTATTTTTTGTTTAAGTTGTAATGAATATCAGTTTTTGAAAATTTTAACTTGTATCAATTATTGCTGTTTTTTAGCAAAAATTATGACTCAAAAAATCTACTAATTATTAATTTATTCTTCAGATTTTACTGAGTATTTGATTTTGCTATTTATTTGATTTTATCTTAATTCAAAAAGATTCAGGTTTATTATATTAAAAAATAATAAGAACATACCCACAACTTTTATTGTAACCTTTTTTTTGAGATGGCGTATGAATAGTAAGGAAATAACAGGGTTGACAAGTATATTTTCTAATTGTGGTATAAAATATTTATATGTTGCAAAATAGAGCTATTAAAAGAATAGATTTAGATGTTGATCATCAAAAGTTACTTTTTTAAAACCCTCTATTATTAAGTAGGAAAAGTAGGAAAAGTAGGAAAGGTAGGAAAGGTAGGAAAAGCTTTGTTTTCACTCCGCATCGAATAATCTGTCAGCACTGTTTTTTTTAATGGATATCGCATATATTTTTTTCTCAACTAAAATATCTTCATGGCAAATATAAACTTTATGTAAAGAGGAGAAAACAAATATTTGTATGGAGATAACCAAGACAAATCCCCAGATACGAGTACGACAAAAAGGAACTAAGCTTGTATACCTTTTCCTGAGCATTCAAATGCAAATTAGCGTAAAAACCATTTTTAAAGTTTCGATAAATCTCTCTAACCATACGAATGATCTAATAAATTTAATGATACAGTCCTTTATCATGGACTTTAAACATTAATCAGGACAACACCAATAAATTCTTATTGTCATAACTGGAAGCTACAGCTTTTAGCTATCTAATAAATTTACCTATGCAGGTTAATGGTGTCATTTATGATTTACCTAACTTTTTATAAAAATCCATTCTTGATGATAAATTGCAAACTTTGATAGTGTTCTCAAGCTAATACTTCTCGCGTAGCAGTCTTTTAGACGCCGACATCCTTAATGCTTGTAGTTCAGCTTTTCTAGCGTGCTATTAAATACGTAAGTAATTAAGTATATAGGCGTGAATAGACATAAAAAAATCGCAAAAATTGACTGTATAAAAGGTTATTGTTTATGGGATGCCGATTAAAAGTCTTTCTAACTGACGAACAAAAGCTGACTTTAGAAGAGTTAAGAAAAGCTAAAGATGTTCCTCAACGTACCAAGGATCGTGCCCAAGTTTTACTGCTGAATACTCGTGGCTTAAAAAATGAGCAAATTGCTAAAGGCTTGAACTGGGCAATTTCAACAGTCCGTCAAACCCTTCATCGCTGGGAAAAGATGGGTTTAGCAGGTTTGTGGGATGCTCCTGGTCGAGGAGGAAAAGCCCGATATTCGGAATCAGACTTAGCTTATCTAGAAAATTGTTTAGCTCAAGAGTCACAGACTTATAACTCTAAACAATTAGCAAATAAACTGGCATGTGAGCGTCAAGTCAACTTGAGCGCAGATAGATTACGACGGGTACTTAAAAAAAGGGGAAGGAGGTTTGAAAGCACACGCAAACAACCCCAAGAACAGAATAATTAACTTGAACCAATATTCAGACACTCTCTATCAGAGGCGCAAGGGACGCGGACTCACTGGCGCAGCCTAAGAAAAGAAGAGGCTGCACCAGCGAGTCGTACAGAATATATACTGAATTCTGACTTTTGACTTTTGACTTCCCCGTACCCCTCCGGGGAAGCAGGCTACGTGCAAGCGTCCCGTAGGGAAGGGGCTGACGCCTTGGCGGAGCGTCTCCGGCTCCGCTCCTAAGTTCTGAATTCTTCTTATAAAAACAAAATCCACCTAAACATTAAGCTGTTTGGTGGACTAGTTAGTTATTTTTAATGGATCCGAGCAGAGTCGAACTGCTGTCCAAATTGGGTATTGACCCCCCGCTCATTCACAGGTTTAGCCTTTCTGACCCTCAAGGCGGGAATCGTTCATTATCCCGAACGTAGGATGCTCTGATTTAATCTTAGCTAGCAAGCCAACCAGAGAACGCTTACTAGAGCATCCGTTGGGGTTTGGTCTTCAGTCCTTAACGGAGTCAAACTAAAGACGCTCGAACCTGTAAGAGGTTTTTAGGCAGCTGCTACTAGAGCAGGCTTACGAGCAAAGCTAACGATGTTATTCGCATTTACTTTTTGTTTGAGCCTTTGATTTGCGAGAGGAGACTCACTCTCGACCTGAATCACAGAGCAGCGTTCGCCAACCTGTCGAAACCGTGACGGACCCATGAGCTTCATAATCTAATTATAATACGCAATTTTGGAAATGTGTTGCTGACAAAAATTTTTGGTTTATGCCAGTACTGCTGAGAAACACAGGGTATCTTTATGTGAACTTGGCTTTAGATCATCAGTATAGTTGGCGCATAAGGTGATGTCATCTAGATAAAAGTCCCAAATACTAAAAATAGCCAATTGCTAATCTTAAAATAATTAGCAATTGACTATATATTACAAGGCACTACAAATAAATAATTAGCTATACCCTAAGTTAGTGCTTCAGCACCGCCTACAACCTCAAGAAGTTCCTGGGTAATTGCAGCTTGTCGGGCTTTGTTGTAAGACAGCGTGAGGGTGTTAATCAATTCACCAGCATTTTCACTAGCATTACTCATGGCTGTCATCCGGGCTGCTAGTTCACTAGCCGCCGATTCTTGCAGCGCTCGCAATAGCTGGTTACTCAGATACAGGGGCAACAAAGAATCGAGAATCTGCACTGGATCTTGCTCGAAAATCATGTCAGGAGACAATGCGCGGGCTTGGCTAGCCACTTTCTCCCGTTCTACTTCAAACTTACCGCCACGGGTTGTCAAGCGGAAGATTTCATCATCGGCTGCTTCTAGACCTTGCGGATCGAGGGGCAGTAGGGTTTGTATCACAGGACGGGAGCTAACCAAGGAAAGGAATCTGGTGTAGATTAATTCGATGCGGTCTACTTTTTCGGAAAGAAACAAGGAAAGTAGTTGGTCGGCAATCTGATTGGCTTCTGCTGCGGTGGGAATTTGCTCTAAGCCGCTATAAGTAGCATCAATTGGCTGATCGCGACGTTGAAAGTACTGCGTAGATTTGCGTCCGACTAACACAAATTGATAGTTTAAACCTTCTGCTTTGATTTCTTTGGCGCGGTTTTCTGCACGACGGATAACGTTATTATTGTAGCCGCCGCATAGACCGCGATCGCCTGAAATTACCAATAGCCCGACTGACTTAACTTCCCGTTTTCTCAGCAGTGGCAGGTTTGCTTCTTCAAACCGCAGGCGACTTTGTAAACCATACAATACTTGTGCCAAGCGATCGGCAAAGGGGCGAGTCGCTAGCACTTGTTCTTGCGCCCGGCGGACTCTAGCCGCAGCTACGAGACGCATGGCTTCTGTGATTTTTTTGGTGTTTTTGACCGACTGAATGCGATCGCGTATTGCTTTTAGATTGGCCATATTTTTAAGTTCTGAGTTAGGAGTTAGGAGTTAGGAGTTAGGAGTTAGGAGTGTTTCATTAACTTTTAACTCTTAACTCTTCACTTCTAACTTTAATTACGCTGCTGCTTTGAAGGTCTTCTTATATTCGGTAAGCGCTTCCTTCAAGGCTGCTTCTTCTGCGTCACCTAATGCTTTAGATGCTTGTACTCCTTGGGCATATTTACCACCCTTTAAGGACTCCCGCAGACCTTGGGTAAAGGTGGTGACTTTATCTACAGGTACATCATCTAAGTAACCATTAATACCTGCATACAAAATTGCCACTTGTTCATATACTGAAAGTGGCGAATTTTGTGGCTGCTTGAGAAGTTCGCGCAACCGTTGACCCCGTGCCAACTGGTCTTGAGTGGCTTTATCTAAGTCAGAAGCAAATTGTGCGAAGGCTTGCAAGTCGTCAAATTGGGCTAATTCCAATTTAATCTTACCGGCAACCTTTTTCATTGCCTTGGTTTGCGCCGCAGAACCCACGCGGGATACTGAAATACCAGGGTTTACAGCCGGACGGATACCAGCGTTAAACAAGTCAGAAGATAGGAATATCTGACCATCGGTAATGGAAATTACGTTGGTGGGGATGTATGCTGAAACGTCACCAGCTTGGGTTTCGATGATTGGTAGGGCGGTCATGCTGCCTTTACCTAATTCATCACTCAGCTTTGCTGCTCTTTCTAGCAAGCGGGAGTGAATGTAGAATACATCTCCGGGGTAAGCTTCCCGTCCGGGTGGGCGACGTAGCAAGAGGGACATCTGGCGATAAGCTTGGGCTTGCTTGGAGAGGTCATCGTAAATTACCAGGGTAGCTTTACCTTTGTACATAAAGTACTCAGCAATACTTGCGCCTGTGTAAGGAGCTAGGTATTGCAGGGTTGCTGGTTCACTGGCACTAGCAAAGACAACGACGGTGTAATCCATCGCGCCTTTTTCTTGCAATGTCTGCACCACGTTAGCAACTGTGGAAGCCTTTTGACCGATCGCAACGTAGACACAAACTACATCTTCTTCTTTTTGGTTGATGATGGTGTCGATCGCGATCGCAGTTTTACCGGTTTGGCGATCGCCGATAATCAATTCCCGTTGACCACGACCGATGGGAATCATTGAGTCAATAGCTGTGATACCCGTTTGCATGGGTTCGTGTACAGATCGACGGGCAATGATACCGGGTGCTGGAGATTCAATCAAACGGCTTTCTGAGGACTTTATCTCTCCCTTACCATCGATGGGAAGACCTAAAGCGTTTACAACTCGTCCAATTAAGGCTTCTCCTACGGGTACTTGGGCAATTTTACCAGTAGCGGTTACAGAACTACCTTCTTGAATTTCCAGCCCTTCACCCATAAGCACCGCGCCCACGTTGTCTTCTTCTAAGTTCTGGGCGATGCCAATTGTGCCATCTTCAAATTCTAATAGTTCCCCAGACATAGCCTTTTCCAGACCATAAATCCGGGCAATACCGTCACCTACTTGTAAGACAGTACCAACGTTAGCAACTTTGACCTCTTGATCGTATTGCTCGATTTGTTGTTGGATAATGCTGCTAATTTCGTCAGGTCTAATTGATATGCTCATGTGTCTATCTTGTTTGCTTTCGAGACGGAAAAATTCAATAGTTAGGAGTTAAGAGTTAGGAGTGATGAGTTAAAAAAGCAAAGCTTAAAAGTTAAAAGTCAAAATAAATTACTATTTACTTAACTCCTAACTCCTGTACAGACGCGATTAATCGCGTCTCCTAACTCCTGTACAGACGCGATTAATCGCGTCTCCTAACTCTTGTACAGACGCGATTAATCGCGTCTCCTAACTTTCTAGCTATTAGTTAAGCGCAATGAAAGGCGACGCAACTGACCCCGGATACTGGCATCAATTACCTGTGAGCCTACTTTAATGATCACACCACCAATTAACTCACTGTCTACCTTGGTTTCTAGTTCTACCTGGCGAGCATTACTGATGGCAATGACCTTTTGGATGATTGCCTGCTGTTGAGCTTCTGTGAGGGGTACGGCTGAAATTACTTCCGCTAATACGGTTTGATTCAGCTGCCGCAACAGCGCCAGATATTGTTGAAAAATGGATTCCAAGAATGCAATGCGGCGTTTGTCTACTAGCACTAACAAAAAGTTGCGTAAGTAGGGGTTAGCGCCTTCACCGAGTATTTGTTTGATGAGAGCTTTTTTGTTCTCAGCCTGAATAAACGGGTTGCTGAAGAAGTTGTGTAGCTGTTTGTCTGCCCTGAGCAGTCCCAGGAAAGTCCGCGCATCTTCCCCGAACTCTTCTGTCAAATTTTTCGATTGTGCTATTGACAAAAGCGCCTGTGCATAAGGCTGGGCGACTTCGGTTGCGGCTATTTGACTTGTCATACATTGCCTCCCAGTTGTGCGATGCTGCGGTCAATTAAACTTTGTTGAGCATCGTCGGCAATCCCGCTTTTGAGTTGCGCCTCGACTTTTTGCAATGCTAGTGTAGCAACTCGTTGCCGTAGTTGAGCGATCGCTCGCTCTGTTTCGGTGTTTAAATCTGCTGCTGCTGTTTGTTTCAAACGTTCTACGTCTTGCACTGCCTTCGCTAGCAAGGCTTCTTTCGCCTTTTGGGCATTTTCTACGGCAGATTGGCGGATGCGTTCTGCCTCTGCCTGAGATTGCTTCAACTGCTCTTGCGCTTGGGAAAGGGCAGTTGAAGCCTCTTTTAAGCGCCCTTCTGCTTCCTGAATTGCGGTGGCAATATTAGCTTGTCGCTCGTTCAGGATCTTGCTTAAAACTTTACGTCCGAAGTAGAATAGTATGCCAACCAGAATCACTAGATTGACGAGGTTGGTTTCAAAAATGTCTAGGTTTAGACCGAAACCGCCTTCTGCTGCGCCTTCTGCAAATTCAGAGTGAACAGCGTTTGCTTCTGCGGCAAGTAATAAGAATGTCCCCATGATACTCATCTACAAGTGCGCTGCTCGCTTGCTAATACGTTGTATTTTCCCTAAGGGAAATTTAAAGTATCTTTCCCCGTAGGGAAAAAAGTGCCTTTTTTTGACACTTAATTAAGCGCTCTGGGACTAGTGCCCAGTTGCGCGTATACTTTCAAGAGAACCAGTCTTGTTAGTTTATCTAACTGGAGTTGGTTCCAATAGTTTTTCTAGAATCTGCCTGCTTAGAGCATCAACTCGTTGCTCTAAGGTCTGCATAGCTTCCTGCTTTTGTTGCTCTATTTCAACAGCAGCTTGTTCTCGTTGAGACTGAGCTTCCTGTTGCGCCTCAGCGATTTTTTGGGCAGTAATTTTCTTAGCTTCAACCTGAGCTGCTTCTACAGTAGCTTGCGATTGTCTGCGAGCGTCTGTGAGCTGCTGCTCATATTCAGTGGCTAAACGTTCAGCTTTCGCCAAGCGTTCCCGGGCCTCAAGGGTATTAGTTCGGATATAATTATCGCGATCGTCTAGTACCTTGGTCAGTGGCTTATAAAAAATTACATTCAACAAAGCTGCCAATAGCAGGAATTGCAATGCCATGAAGGGCAAGGTAGCATCGAAATCAAACATTTCTCTCCTCTTTGGCTGGAGTAGCAGTTTTCATGGCTAGCAACATCATCCAACCTTTGATATTTTAGAGACCCATAGCCAACAAAGGTCAACTACATCACAACAATTTAATGCCCAAAATATTTAGATTGTAGAGGCGTGATGATTCACGTCTCCACACTCACAAAAACTTTTAGGTTTTATGCTGCGAAGGGGTTAGCAAACAGCAGTACCAAGGCAATAACTAGACCATAAATAGTCAGAGATTCCATGAAAGCCAAGGTTAATAGCAGAGTACCGCGAATTTTTCCTTCTGCTTCTGGTTGACGGGCAATACCTTCTACTGCTTGTCCAGCAGCATTACCTTGACCAATACCAGGCCCAATTGAAGCTAAACCAATTGCTAAAGCAGCAGAAAGAACTGAAGCAGCCTGCACTAATGGATCCATTTTGATTTTCCTTGGTTTAATTACAGAACTAACAAATGTACATTAACAACTAGAAACGTGTTTTTCACGCTGCACCGAGTTCTTACCAATCGCTGTTGCGACGTTTTGAGCTTATAATGCTCGCTGGAACTGTGCTATCAACTGAGAAGCTTAATGCTCCTCATGCTCTTCTTCGCCATGTCCCTCTAGTGCCTCATGAATGTATGCCCCCGCTAGGGTAGCAAAAACCAGGGCTTGAATGGCACTGGTAAATAAACCCAAGGCCATTACAGGCAGAGGTACAAATAGAGGAACTAGCAGCACCAACACCGCCACTACCAATTCATCCGCCAAAATATTACCAAATAGCCGGAAGCTTAGGGAGAGGGGCTTGGTGAAATCTTCGAGAATTGCGATCGGCAACAAAATGGGTGTTGGCTCTATATATTTCTTAAAGTAGCCTAAACCCCGTTTGCTAAAACCTGCGTAAAAATACGCTAAAGAGGTCAGCAGTGCCAATGCAACAGTCGTATTGATGTCATTGGTGGGAGCCGCCAATTCACCCGCAGGTAGCCTGATGAGCTTCCAGGGAATTAGTGCGCCTGACCAGTTCGACACAAAAATAAACAGAAACAATGTGCCAATAAATGGCACCCAAGGGCGGTACTCTTTCTCACCAAGTTGGTTTTTTGCCAAATCCCGGATAAATTCTAGGGCGTATTCCATCAAATTTTGGATACCCTTGGGGATTCTTTGGATGTTGCGAGTAGCAGCTATTGAAGCCACTACTAAAATACTAATCACAAACCATGATGTGAGAAAAACTTGCCCATGAATTTTAAGATTGCCCAATTGCCAGTAGAAATGATGACCTACTTCTAATGCGGCGAGGGGAATAGAATTAAAGGCGTTTAAGACACTAAGCATTTGCATTCTTCAAGCATTTTCCCCAACTAGCGAGGATGGGAGTGTTGTCTTTGTGAGCCTGACTTGGTTAAGAATCAGAAATGAACGCAATTTGCACCGCATAGACGAGGAGTGTGACTTTGTAAGTTAGAAATCCCAAAAATATGGGCAGAACCTTTAGCTCATGCAATTGAGTTGACAAGACAATCAACCCAATAAATAGAGCAAAACGAGTCTTGCTCAGACTGGTTTTCTCACTACCAAGTTGCTCCACATCTTTAGCCAGCATTTTTAAGTAAAGCACACCTGTACACGCTCCAATTAAATAATTAAGAGCAATGTTTAAGGAATAAGAAATCCACACAGAGATAAAAATAACCCCCGTCAAGACAAGCGTGATTAACAATAACCTCTGGAAGAGTTCATAGTACTCTTGCATGGATTTACCTGATTCTGTGTCTTCAGAATCAGTTTTAGCATCTTGTTGCGTTGTCGGAGTGGGCGCAATTGATTCGTCTGACAAGCTCACGGGACTTGAAACCAGTACAGTTAAACATTATGACTGCACATTCAGTCAGATGAATCATATCACGATCCGGTAACAATACTTTAGGAAAAAACAATTAACTTCTTGGCAACGTTAGACAGTCAGTAAAATCGCGCTCCCAGAAGCGAGAGAGCGCCTGATGATGTAAGAGACTGTACGGCTGAATAATCAATAATCGCTGCCTGAAAATTCAAAATTTCTTCCAATTCTAGCTTTTTTTGAGTCAATAATTCTTCTCCAAAGTAATTACATAGAATCTTAGTGTTTGAATTAATTGGGGGTCAATAAAATCAATTGGTGCTTGAGGAGTGTATGGGCGTACCGCAAATGATAAATCGGAGAGTAGCGGCTTGTCATTAAGCAGCGCACCACTGCTGAATTTCAAAAAACTCCAACTTTTGGGATGTAGAATACCCGTTTGTTGGGCACTTTCCTAATCTACATTAATTTGCCAAAAGTGGTGATGGGCGATCGCTCTTCACCACGAGTATAAATTGACAAATCTTAACTTAGTATCAACGTGAAGTGTAATTAAACAGGTGTCGATAAAATCAGCTGCTGCTGAAGAAGCGTTCTTACCCCATCCAATCCCAGTTGCACACCTGCTAAAATATCTGCCACTGTTGAATTAGCATCACATTTTTGCATAAATTCAAACTCTGGTACAGATAAATTAACAATCTGGTAATCGTAATTAAAGAAACATTGGCTGGGAAATCCTTCAATACAAGGATTAAGTTCGGGAATCGCTGCCAATAGCGCGTTATCGTCTGTCCAGTCGGCCTTGATTAAGGGAGGACGACCAAGGAAAAACTCGTAATGAGTTACTTCTGGATCTAGTAATTCTATCAGACGGTAAAGCTGCCGTTGGCTTTGCCCGCCGCAGGCATCGCTCAATTGTTTTGCCCGTTCTATCAACTCTGGTGCTTTACCTAAAAGTCTCTCCAAATCCCAGAAACTCGGATTTGAGAAACCAATAAATTCCAATCCCGAAGCATCTATTAATTCAAACAGCGTCTCAATGTTGTAGTCAATTTCCTGGGGATGAACGTACATATCCGCAAAGTTTTCATCCTTGTGGTTTTCTAATGACCAGCGCTGTTTATCATATTTGACAATTCGGTTATTTTCTGGTAATGAAGCAAATATTTGTCGTCCGACTTTGACACCATCGCGGTAGTCGCCTTTTTTATCACCTTGAAGAAGTGCGATCGCTTTTTGCATGAGTTGAATTTCCCAGCGTCCCAACTCTCCATATACAAAAATGTGCATCAAACCGCCTGGGGCTAACTTCTTCGCCAAAGCTTGAATACCGCGAATTGGATCGGATGTATGATGCAAAACTCCAACACAGTTGATTAAATCAAACTCACCCGGTAACTGTTCCACATCAAACAAGCTGAGGTGATGAAATTCCACGCGGGTAGCGCCAGAACGCTGACAACGTTCTTTTGCTACAGCCAAAGCGCCAGTACTGAGGTCAATTCCCACAACAGAAGCTTGAGGATTGAGGTGAACCAAGTACTCCGTACTCACACCAGTACCGCAACCTGCATCTAAAATCCGAATATCTTGCTTTTGGGGTTTTTGACCGGTGCAGAAATTATGAGCGGCTAGCCAATTCCAGCGCCAGTTATAGCCTGGAGGTGGTTCATCTAACAGGGCTTCCGGCGGAAAGGGATAGGTATTGTAGAGTTTGGCAACGGCAGCACTGACAGTTTGAGAATCGGACATGATCAGGAATAACGCAGTATTTCTGAGTTTACCGGATAGTGGATGATTAGAGCAAAGATTACTATTGCTTATTTCCTGCTACTTATCCAACAGCAAAGTCAGTAAATTCGCGTTTATAAGGAGCTTGAAATCCTAATACAATATCTTCTTTAGGTACACCAGCAGCGATTAATTCGTTAGCGATGACGATTTCTGTACCATCTCTTTGTATCCAAATTCTTTTGTCTTTGATATCAACATGAATTATCACTCTATAAATTCTCCGTTGTTCTTTCCAGCCAATATTTAATACTTGATAATGATGGCGTTCTACGTCAAATAACAATTGAACCTCTGTGCCATTAGCCACGTCATTAGCGGAATGAGTAATTAAAATATCTTGAATTATTTGAGAGTAATTTATTCCTTCCATAAAACAATGTCCTGACTTAAGTAATTAAATATTAAAAGTTTAATTTGATATTCTTTTAAAGAATCTTGAATAAATTGGCGTGAGAAAAAGTCTTGATATGTGTCTTGGCTAATAGCTAGCTTTCTGCTTCGATGAAACGGGTTTCTAGTGGCAAAGTAGGGCAAGCTGTAGCTTTACCGGCTATGGGATGGGGTCAAATTAGCAGTTAGAGGAAATTTTGTGAATTGGAAAGCTGTTGGGCGTTCTGCAATTGGAACAAGTCATCAAAAACAGGGGATAGTTTGTCAAGATTATGGGGATTATCGCATCTTGGATGATGTGATTGTAGGTGCTGTTGCTGATGGTGCTGGTAGTGCTAAACATTCTGATGTTGGTTCTAAGTTGGCGGTAGAAACGGTACTCAAATGCTTTTCTGATATTAATGAATCTCCTCATAAGGAAGCTTTTTCTCAACCACTGTCCAAAGAAGAAGCTGAGAAAGTGTTTGCTAAGATTATGAACCAAGTTATTACAGAATTACAGAAGCAAGCAGATGAAGAAGATTATTCTGTCAATGATTTAGCTTGTACGTTGTTGGTTTTCGTGGCTACTCGTATGCACCAAATAGTTTGATTCAACCTGTAGATAGCACAATTCCGCTTGAGATTGTTCACCCAGAGGTTCAGCGATGTTTTCTCAGATGCTTTAATGATGGTTATAAAAATCCTAACTCGCGCCCAACTGCTAGGGATTGGGTAAAGGCGCTCAGACTTGCTGTTAATGAGTTAACTATCTGTGGAAAGGTAGACAGCCACTATTACAGCCAAACTTATGGTAAGTGTTATTGGTGCGATCGCTCTACAAAACTTGGTATTGATATATTTCCTGGGTTTGTTAGACCAAAACAACAATCTGCTTTTGCTGTAGCAACATTAAAACCTAAAGCTTTTGCCGCAGATAAAATTATAGAAAATGTTGCAATAGCAGGGCGAATCAGCACTCTCCAAGAGCGTGCCGAGCGGTTTTTTGTTATTATTATTGGTTCAGTATTAGCCTGGGCATCACTTATTCTTATTATTTTTGCTACTGGTAGTCTATTTTCTAGCTCTAACAATTCTAATTCTGTAAAAGATGGAACACAAAAATTAACTCAATCGCAATTGACAGAAATAGCCACCAGTGAGATTAAAGAGTATACCATCGGTATTGGTATTTCATTCCAAGTTAATGAAGAAACTAAAATACCAAAAGTTACGAATGTCTTGGAAAAATCTCCAGCAGCATTGCGAAATATTAAAATTGGTGATCAAATATTAGAAGTAAATGGCAGATCGACATCAACAATGAGTGCGACAGATGTAGCTAATTTGATACAAGGAGATGTAAATACTGTAGTTTTTTTGCTCGTAAAACGTTGTTCATACCGTCTTAAACCGGGAGATTATGGTATCATCCTGATTAAATGCCAGAACATTGAGACTATACTTAATAACTAAGTGCTAACTGAAAGTATAAGTGATCTGTATCTAAATATTTACACAATACTCACTTTGTCTCATTCTCTAAATCAAGTTCACGGCGATCAGCTTCTATATATCCTTCAGCTAGTGGTTGAGAAAATCAAAGAAAGTATTTATAATGAGTGTAATACCACAGGTTGACATTAGTAAATTACCTCCAGAAGTTCAAGCTACTATCAATCTTATTTCCGTAGGCGGTTCTTACCCTCATAGCAAAGATGGCATTGTGTTCAAAAACCTTGAAGGATTACTGCCACCACAACCGCGAGGATATTACAGAGAGTACACAGTACCAACTCCCGGATCAACAGATAGAGGTAGTCGCCGTCTTATTGCTGGGCAAAATAACGAAATTTACTATACTGCTGATCACTACAATAGCTTTCAAGAAGTCATTTATTAGTCGTGATAAGTAAGGAGGAATACATGAGTGAATTTCTAAATATTTCGTCAATAGACTTAAAACAGGAAATATGTGAAGCAGTGGAACAAATAGCCGCAGAACCAGGAACTAAAGTTTTTTATCTTGATGGTAAAAAAATTAATAGCAAAGAAACATTTTTAAGGAAAGCTGCTGAAGCAATGCAATTTCCTACATACTTTGGTGCTAACTGGGATGCTTTTGATGAATGTATCACCGATTTAACATGGTGTCCGGCCCAGAGATACATCATATTGTATGACCATGCTGATATCTTTGCTCAAGCTGAACCGACACAGTACCAAATAGCATTGGATATTTTAAATTCAGCTAAAGAATACTGGCAAGCTAAGAATATTACTTTGAAGTTTTTTACTATAAACAAATAAGTTAATTTAGCCTTGAGATAAATTAAGATATAGTCCAATCTTCTAAACGCAAATTAGGCACTTTTTCAAAATCCTTGCGGTTGCGGGTTACTAAAATCCCATTTACTGACAGCGTAATTGCCGCAATGCGTAAATCTTGAGTACCAACGCGAATTTTTTGCTTAACTAATTCAGCATAAACATTACAAGCTTTAGTATCAAATTCAAGTAATTTTATATTTTTGAAATATTCTATTTCATCCCATAATCCCTTGTATCCCCATATTAATTTGTCATACTTAGAAGGTTGATTATTATATTTTTTGATAACATTCAGCCATCCTTTAACTTTCTCCTCGAATGTAATCACTGTTATTGCTAAATTTTCGGTATTCTGCTGTCTTATGCGTTGCGTGACTAGTGGATGAGTATTTTGAAATAAAGACAGATGATCTGTATCTAATATCCACATAATACTCACTTTGTCTCATTCTCCAAGTCAATTTTGCTGCGTTCAGCTTCTATGTATTCCAGCACCTCAGCAAAAAGAGGGTTATCTTTGTGCATTCCCGCAAATTTCATCCAAGGATTTTCTACTTTGGGTGCTTCAATTTCTAAAGTCACAATTTTGGCTGTTTCTAACCGAGTTTGCAAACTTTGACTGAGTTTTTCTATTGCTTCCGTTTCCGTATTTCCTAAGCCTTGACAGTCTGGTAAACCTAATAATATTGCTTTGACTGTACCATCTTGTTGATTCTCAATCAGCACATCATAAGTTAACTTTGGTGCAGTTGTTGGAGAGGTAGTTTTTACAGCTAAATTCATAATTTTATTTTTCAAGTTTTATATTGATTATAACTCCTGACCTAGAACAAGTTCATAGTCAGGATTTTAGTACTGAATTTTTAAGCACTGAAGTGCTTACTACAAACCTTTAATTATTTACACTGGCTTGGTTAATTTGTGGTTTGATTTTTATCATATTGTTTTTGCGATCGCGTGCCTTTGTTTACTGATAATGCGTATGTAAATTACAGGCTACAGAGTGACATACTCCACACACTCCCCTGCGGGTGAGTGTGGGCTTCTCAACGACTCTTCTATGAAGACATTAATTGAGCTTTAAGGGCGTGTGTCCCACGCGCCTTTATGTTTATGGCCGCGTTC
>Ga0105045_10000177_pt1 | contig 39944 bp, 25 predicted proteins | sample MAT02_FD_78089 | JGI IMG/M metagenome (GOLD analysis project Ga0105045, IMG submission 78089) | Freshwater microbial communities from Lake Fryxell liftoff mats and glacier meltwater in Antarctica - MAT-02 (megahit assembly) | ecosystem: Environmental > Aquatic > Freshwater > Ice > Liftoff...
GATTTGGTTCGCTGGGGCTTGTTGCAGTGGATGCCAATATATACGAGGACGATTCAACTCATCTCGATGGTACGATCGTTCGTTAACTGCAGCTTCATTCGCATACCCTGATAACGCAATCCGGGATCGACACGGGAGCAGGAACAAAGTACCTCCAGGTAACGAACGATGCTCGCTTCGATCTAGACGCTTCTCCAGGCAGCATTCAGCTTCAACGTTCCAGCAGTATGCCTCCTACGGATGTTTCCGATGGACCGTGGATGAATAACTCCATTGGAGGAATCCTTTCTGCGACTGGTGTTCACGGCGACTTTCTATTGAGGAACATCTCGCCGACAGCGAAACTTGGAACCATTATTGGTACGTTTCGGGATTTTAGTGTCTGGCACACCGACAACTCGATTATTCTGCCCTCTCAATTGCTTACTGTTAGCAGAGATCTAACACTGATTGCAGGCGTAGATGTGGCGAACCCGAACCATATTGGAACCTGCGAGCTTACTAGTCTTCATTCGACCGATGCCTTCATCGAAGATCGAGGTACACGAATCGTGGTATCCGGATCCGCTCGAATCATTTCGGGCAGCTATGTTTCACTAAGCGACTCGTCGAATGAATCGCTTGAAGTGTTGAAAGGGCTCACGTCGCTGGTCAGCCTGGGCGGCAAAGACATATCGGTAGGTCCACTGGGAAATACCAAGCTTTCACAATTCGGATTCTCGACCAATAGTCTGATCGATGGCTCACGAGGAAACGTGATGATTCAACTTGATCAATCTACGACGTTGGCTAACCCGACATTGGCCTATCCGGACGGAAGGACGCTCATCAATTCTTCCAGAAATGTCATCCTGGATATCGCGGGAGGTCTTGATAGTCGTCCTGGAACTACCATGAACGTTTTGGAGGATTTGAACATCAAGGCGACCAACTCCATCTCAATTTTCAATAGCGGTAACGATATGCTGCAAGTAATTGGGCAAACAAGGATGGAGTCTCTGGGATCTAACATTACAGTCGGTTCCGCCGGTTTAACACAACTGGGAGACGTTACCCTTCTAGCCAATCAAGGTGACATCATCCTTGGTGGAGTAGGAAAAACCTACTTAGGCACCCTCTCCGCCTATGCAAACAACATCGCGATTTTGGAAGATGCCCCCATGTTGGTACGAGCTGCTTTCGCGGACAGCAACCTTGTACTTACAAGTTCTCTAAACATCCTCAGTACCGACGCCTACAGCTTCAAAAACCTGACTGGTATCAGTGCAGACAGAGCATTCATTACGGCCGGAACCTCAGCCCATCTTGGGTTTACGAACATCCTGAAACTGAACGTTTCTGTAGGCAGCAATGAAGAACTGAGTAGTTCCTCGCTTTTCGTAAAAAATGCCATAGCGGATGCCACAGGACAGCTGTATTTGAACGCTATCGGAACCAACCTTCCCGCAGGCGTGCTCCCGGCAAGTCAAACGCTGAGCGGGGAAACCTTGGAGGAGCTTCGAGCACGAGCCTCCTATGAAGATTCGTTTGGAAATCGGTACGGCTTATACATTCGGAACAACACCTCTTTGACAATCGAATCTGCTTATAATCAAGGCGACGGGATACATTCCTACGTTGAAACAATCGCTGGTAAAGATATAATCATCGCTGGACGGTTCGTACAGAAGTTCACGGCACAAGACGCCGGTGGAATCGTACTCATCGCAGGAGATCAGATCGAATTCACGCCCAGTGGGCGACTCATCATTGAATCGATCAATGCTGATCCTTCTACGAATAGAACTGTATCTCAACCTCTACTGACGGCGAATGCATTTGATGGTAACACAGGACCACTGGGTTTCGAATCAACGCGAGATGTTCTTTATGCTTCCGATGCGATTTCTGACACGGCGACGCAAAATGTCCTTCAACGTACTTCCACACAATTTGGAGTAGCTGGCGAATCGGGTTTTCAAACTCTAGTTCAATACGCTGACGGCAATTCGCAGCTCTTTGGCAATCGACAGGACCTCTATGCTTCACTCTTAAATGGTTCAATCGCTTCTTCTGGGACTGGAGTACTGTTGGCTCATAGTTCGGCGTCTGGTGATGCGGCCGTGTTTGAAAGGAACGTCCCATTTTCAAATACTTTTTTAGGAACCTATCAAACACTCCCAACCACGGCCATCTTTAGACGGTCTGAAGAGTTTTTTATGTTCTCGAACGGCGGACGTACCGACAGCGCGATATCCAAAGTGGACTTAACGCAGGTAGTCGACGAAGTTGGCGAGGTGTTTGCGCCAGGGAGAAAAGTCTCCTTCTCCTTACCAAACCAAATTATTATCACGCCAGTGGTGGGTGTTCCGGCGCAGTTCGTATCAGTTAATACGGACGTAGTCTACACTGATTTGAACAACGATAATGAGGCGCGCGTGGTGAGTGACGCAACGGCAGAAATCTCTATTATGCGAGTTGGCTTTGCAGATACCGACGACGATGGTCAAGCTTCTGACAGTGAGCTTCCCGATCGAAGCGAGATTCAGATCTTCGCCATCACGAACGATGACTCAGACGAAGACGACACAACCGATCCAAAAGAAAACGCAATGGGACCGTTAAAGAAGCGATTGTTGCATGGAGAGTTGGACCTCGCCACAAAAGATATCAAGGGAACTGACGCGGTAACAACCGCTGACATTGAAAGGTGGGTCGCCGAATACCGGAACGACTTCAGTAAGCCCTCTGGTGCTTATGCCATCATCTCCATAGACAATGTGACGGGCGTAAAAGTACTTGAAGTTTTCGGTACACGGGACTTTGAAGAGGGCGAATCCAATTCCAGTCAGGATAATTCAGGCTTTCTCAGGAGTGAGGGAGTACCATTGAATCCTGTGCCGGCGACGCCTATCGAGGAATCTCCGAATACGAAACCAGAAGGTGTTCGAAACGCGAGTCCTAGCAGCGACACATCTCTTATGGATGGTTATCCGTTGCCGACAAACTTCCTTGAACACTCACTAGAGCCAGCTTCAGAGAATCTTACTCGTTTTCATGGATTTTTGGCGGTCGGTGCATTAGCGATGGCTGGGATACGAAAAGCGGCGACAGATCCAGCTATCGTAAGTCCAACGGTTTCACAGTCCAGTGCAAGATTCTCGGGTTTGGCTCGTCGGTTGAGATTGATTCAAAAGGAGATCTTCAATGGAACGCTGTCCTAAGTGCGATTCGATTTCAGATTTGACAACCAGACCAGGGCACTGTGAGAAATGTGGAGAATCTTTTAGTAATACAGAGACGGATAAGACCGTTGACTTCGCGTCATCGAGTAATGTGAGCGTTCTTGATACGGCAGATTTCGCGGAATCGACTTCGCAACCTGCCAACGATCAAACGGTTGATGTACTCGAGAAATCGGCAACGGAAGGTACGGCAGACTTTTCGATCGATGACATTGATACAAGTATTTGCGCAACTATCCAGCTCGATGTCTCGAAATTGACCGTGAGGAAAACGCCGAGATCCGACTTGGGTATCGGCCCGTTCACTGGTGCGACCCATTTACCGAATAGCGACAAAACTCATTCTGGCGACACCAATAAGTACGCGAACTTCACGAGTAACGCAAACCGCGACTCCGTAAGCAAAAGGACTTTGTCCCAAGACACGAGTTCGCTAAGTGTTCCGGCAGACTATCAAGTCATCAAGAAACTTGGGGAAGGTGGAATGGGCGTTGTCTACTCCGCTATTCAACGAAACCTTGATAGGACAGTCGCAGTAAAGGCGATTAAGTCTGGGAATGGAGTATCGGAGGAAAGTCGTCGTAAGTTTTTCTATGAAGCGCAGATCACAGGAGATTTAGACCATCCCAATATTGTTCCGATCCACGACTTAGGTACAAATGAAGATGGAACCCTGTTCTATTCGATGAAAATGGTCGATGGAACACCTTGGCTGAACGTTATCAATGATAAAAGCCGAGAAGAGAACATTGAGATTCTGATGAAGGTTTGTGATGCAGTGGCTTTTGCTCACTCTCGCAATATTATCCATCGAGATCTAAAGCCTGAGAACGTGATGTTAGGTGCGTTCGGAGAGGTTCTCGTAATGGACTGGGGACTGGCCATCGACCTCACCGTCGATCAAAAAATTGGCATGAGCGGGACACCCGCGTTTATGGCTCCTGAAATGGCAAGTCATCAAGTCGAGGACATTGGTCGATGTAGCGATATCTATATTCTCGGCGCAATCCTCTTCCAAATTATTGTTGGTAAGCCACCTCATGGTGGTAAAACTGTCCGTGAATGCCTGATGGGGGCCATGGAAAACAGGATTATTGAGACGGATACTCAAGATCCGATGTTGGATATCGCAATGCATGCGATGGCGACGGAACCACGAGATCGTTACGAAACGGTTATCGAGTTCCAAGAGGCGATTCGAGAACATCTACGCCATGCGGAAAGCATTGCACTGACGCTTCGAGCGGAGGAGTTGCTTGCCGAGTCCACCTTGAAAAAGGATTACCAGGGCTTCTCGAGGGCGTTGTTCTCGATGAAAGATGCGGTCGACCTTTGGCCAGCTAATCAAGCAGCGATTCGAGGGCTTAAGAATGTCCGGCTTGCTTATGGCCAATGTGCGTTTGAACGAGCTGACTACGATCTGTGCCTTGAAACGCTTGATCCATCGGAAGAAGACGAAAAGGTTCTTTACGAATCGGCTATCGAGCTCAAGAAGCTCAATCTGCAAAGGGAAGAACGCTTCAGGATGCTGAGGCGTGTTCTTATTGGGGTTATTTTGTTTGCTGGCGTATCTTTAACCCTGGCGACCTTCTACGCCCGTCGGCAGGCCGTCATCGCTCGTCAACAGGAAGTTTTAGCAAAAGCGGCTACGGTCGCAGAGCGAGCCGCAAAAGATAATGAAGCGGAGGCCAAACTTGCTGCTATCCATCAGAAAGAGATTGCCGAGCAAGCAGCCGAAGACGAGAAAGCGGCACGCGGTGTTGCCGTCGCTGCGGAGCAGAAGGCAAAGGAGTCTGAGATAGAAGCCGTTGAGAGCGCAAAGATAGCGGCCCGCAATGCCCGGTTCGCAACCATCGGCAATTACCAATCCCTACTAAACCTAGCCCTATCCCAAACAAATCAATTCGACGTCTCTCGCAGCAATCAGCTTTTACAAGATATAAAAGAAATTGAAACAAAGTTGGCTTCTTCGCCGCTGGTCGATTCGTCGCATGTAAAGGCTGGCCCTCTATTGCAGAATTGGGCTTTCCGCCGAATTCAGCTACTTAATAATGCAGACCTGCCGGTGACCAAGGTGAATGGAATTATCGTGGCGATGGATTTCGCACCCAAACATGGCTTGGGGGTGATTGGGACATCACTCGGCGAAGTCAGCGTCGTTCGAATCCAAGATGATGAACTCGCGCTAGATCCTGAGTTTTCCTTACAGTTCCCTGACGCAGTCGTTGCGGTTGCAATGGCTGATGATGGTAGCGAAATACTCGTTTCAACAGAAACCAAACGGTCTGAATACGCATTGCATCGCTGGCGATTGGAGGAAAAGACTAGCGCACCCGTGGTGTCTGCCGGAAAAAAGAATTTACAGAAGGTGGGCTATAGCAATGATGGAAAATGGATTGTTGGAGGGATCAACGGCGGACTATGGAAATGGAGCCTTGCCAATGACAAGGAGCTCTCTAATCCTTTTATGATTGAATGCCGTGGCAAGCTATTGTCGTTGCAGTTTTTAGAGTCCGAAGGACTGCCCGATCAATTATTTTGCACTTCGATATTGCCAAATGGATTGTTCTCTTGTTTTCGTGTGGATCTTTCCGAGGACCGAATCACGCCTCAACAAATACCAGAGTCCGTTGCACGTAATGTCACTACGGCAGCTATCATTCCTAAGAATGGTTCTTTGTTGCTTGGCCTGAATGACGGCAACCTAGCGATCGGAACCGCATTAGGCCAAGATCCTGTGGGCTCGAAGACTAAGAAGACTTCCGAGGTTTCTATTAACCCGGTAGCTTATCGAGATTCTGGAACGGAAGCCGAATTCAAAATGCTCGAGCCAAAACGCCACCTTTCGTCAATTCGTTCATTAGCCGTTTTCTCGGATGGATCTGTGGCATCGGTTAGCGATGAGCCGGTAATCCATTTGTGGCAACCGGGCGCCTTGGCCCTATCGATTTCGCACCGAGCAAATTTACTCGGCTTACCAAACAACGCTGTCGGGGCTGCGTTTCTGGGGGAAAGCAACTCACTCGCGGCAGCCGACGATCGAGGAAATCTAATTGTCTGGGATATTCAACAACAAGAGCAACGGCAACGGGTCGTTCGTCAACCAGTTCCCACTCCAATTCTTCGGTCGGCTTCCTTTTCAGATAGCCTTGCACAATCGATCGACCTCAATGGCGTTCTACAACGCTGGTCGAAACAAGATGGATCGAGAATACCTGTCAACGGGAATTCGTTTGGGTATAGCTATTTTGGCCACACTCCTGGCGTATCACTGACTGATTTCTCGCTAGCGATACGCCAGCCGTATGTCGCCACGATCGTGAAACTCGAGCCCTTGTCTAGGGAATATACGGAAGCTTTTGAGGAAACTAATTCTGAGCTCTGTTTGTGGAGTACAGCCACGCGTCAAATGATGTTTCGGAAACGACTGGAAACCGAGGGTGACTGCCAGATTACGTTTGCCGACGACGATGCGTACTTGGTCGTTGGTGACAGTAAAAATACGTTCATTGTTACCGTAAGCGATCCCAATCTGCCTATTGTACAAAAACCGTTTGGTACCTTTTTTCCGGTCGCAAATCCGGTCTGGAAATCTATTGTTGCGCTGTTCTCACCGATTGGCGCATTACGGCTGATCGATCTCCAGAAACCTAGTACATGGGAGCAAGATGGTTACCAGTTTCTTGATCTTGCGATCAATAACCGGAACGCACCCATCGCAGCCACTTGGTCTGACGATGGAGAACGGCTGTATGTCGTTTTCGAACATGGAAGAATCGCTCGATTCAGTTGGGATGGGAGTCAGATTGGAAATCAACTTTGGTCGGAGGAGATTCCGGCATTGAAGTCTCAAGAGCGAGAACGCCCTTGGCGGCATATGGACATAGGGTTAAGCACTAAAGCGGATAAATCCATAAAGGATTCTCACACGATAGACGAAGTCCAGATTGTCCTTCGGCAACCCAAGTCCAATCGCGAATCAAAAAGGAACACGGAAATCCTTACTTTCCAATGGGGAGACAAAGTGGATCAACCTTCCAATATTGTTTCGACAAAAGTGACTCAATCGAGTTGGAATGGGGCGAAGTCGCCAGAACTTATCGATAATCAATGGGTCCCACAGATTCCGTCGATTGCTAACGCAATTTTCGATCTGAAATCAGACTCGCAAGGCAATACTGTTGCTGCGGATAACAACGGAAATCTCTTTCTACGCGACAAAGATTCTGCGAAACCGATAATAGCCATCGGAAGGACTGCCTGTCGTCGTGCAACATCCAATAGCACTGGGTCGAGATGGTTGACCATACACGACGGAGGCATCGCTCTCATTTGCGATACCGAATCGAATGGCGACTCTAGATGGACTTGTTTGAATCATCACCTTGGCAACTCAATACGCGGCGAACTATCTCCTGACGGAAACCAAATCGCATTTTTAGCAGCCGTTGATTCGTTAGAACCGATATGCCATGTCTACACTCTAAACGACCTTGGCGAGTTGGAATTAGACTTTGTGCGTGAAAGAGTTACGATGGTAAGTTGGCATCCGCTTCATAACACGCTTGTTACGATGAACACAGATGGTCAGTTCGAGAATCTAGACGAGCAGGGAAATGCAATCGTCATTTCTTCCGAAGCACTAGCGAGGCATCTTCAGAAAGATTCTCAACTCGCGAAGATTACTTTTTTTCGAGAGTCCTGGAGCGACGATTCTGAAAGAAACTGGCACTTAGCCTTGCAGATCGACAAAGATGATTCCAGCAAGATTTGCTTCTTGAGTCTTTCGGGAAAGGCCTCGGAGTTTGCGCCTATCGAGTCTAAAACTCGAATCACCTCCTTTGCGGCGTCCAATGAAGAAAACGTTCTTGCAATCGGGGACATTCAGGGAAATGTTAGTCTTTGGTTCGCTTCACCGAGCGTTGACTTGGCCCCTCGGGAACTGTTTACTTTATCAGGGCACCTCGGAGCGTCGGTTGATTCATTGCAATTCACTTCCGATGGAGTAGGACTATTTTCGAGTGACACCGGGCGTGTAAACCAGTATTGGAAGAGTCGCGACTAGTGCTTTAAGGCGAGCGGCAACGTGGTTTATACCGGGAGGGAGAGGCTCCTGCCGAACCAAAACCAAGCTCGGCAGGAGCCTCGCTCTCCCATTTGAATCACAGGCAGGTAGTTTTCAGTCTGCCGCTCGCCTAACTATGCGAAGTTTAGGGTCGCTCGTAGAAAAAGTCGTAAGACTTCTGATGAATTAGTATTTAATCGGCACGTCTGAGCTTTCTTGAACTCTTACAAATTAAGCTACTCAAAAATCTAATGTGGACAAAGCGCTAGTTTTTAGAATGATTCGAATTTTTTTACTTTCGCATATCCCGCAAATGCAGGTCTAGCGCTCGTGTCGAGATTCGAATCTCGACAATTGATAGGAGTAAAGAAAGAGCCATTAGAAAAAGACTCGATCCAAATAAGATCGTTGCAATTTGGTACCAACCGAAGAACAATAGCGCCATACAGATCGTGCATAGCAAAAGGCTTAGAACCCCAAGAGTCTGCATATCTCGAATAAGCTGGATGCGTTTACGCAGGTTGTCAATCTGTTCCAAATAAACCTCCTTCGGCGACTCCATGTGGTCTGCATGAAGTTTCCGCACAACACTTGCCAGTCCAAGAAATCGATTGGTATAAGCGAGCATCAACAGGGAGATGGTCGAAAACAGTAATGCCGGAGTCGTTAGGTCAATAGGCATATCAGCACATCTCGAAATTAAGGTCGTTGAAGGATTCGACAAGGTTGTGTGCGAGATGCTGTTCCGAGTCGATTAAAACGGAGGATCGCCGGAATCGTCAGAAGCTGCGTCGGAAAACGCGTCGTTTGGATCGTCGAACTTCCCGGTTGAGCTAGCTGCTTCGGCCCCACTGAGCACCTTGAAACTCATCGCTTCTGCGCTCAAGAAATACTTTGTTTCGCTTTGAGGGTCTCGCTGCCATTTTCGACCGGAGAGTCGATAGATCGCTTCAATCTCGTCGCCCACTTTGAGTTCGTCCGCTCGATCACAAGTATCTCCCAAGAAATCCAGAGGAATGAAATTCGTAAATTTCCCTAGATTCTGCTCGACTACTACCAATCGCTTGCGGAACCCCTTTTGCCCGAAGGTCTTGGTATCTTCGATCAGATGGACAAAGCCGCGAACTTTCGTATCAGACATGAAATCATAAACCTGTGAAACAATTGAAATCTAGAATAACGAAGCGCTTGAACGACTCCGACGCTGAGCTAATTCTAGCGTATTATTTGGATTGCTCATACCGGGTTTCATCAGGCCCCAATTGTAGACTGGTCTTGGACGGCATAATGTGCTCACAGTACAATTCGAACTAAGTAACGCGTAGCCGTAACCTTTCAAATGCTTCTGAGACCGTCCGATGAATTCGACACCTCCGTCTAACTCACTGTCGAGCGTCCCTTCCGCCGTTAACTCTCTAGTGTCGACTTCCGGTTCCAGCAAACCTTATGTTGGCATGGATCTTACTCAAGATGCGATTAGTGGCTACAGAATCTTGCATCGTATCGGAGTAGGGGGAATGGCCGAGGTATACTTGGCATTTCATGAGACCCTCCAACGTCATGTTGCAATCAAGGTCTTGCGATCGGATCTCGCCACCTCTGCCGACCACACGAGTCGTTTTTTACAAGAGGCCCGGGCGGCAGCATCGCTGATCCATCCCAACATTGTCCAAGTTTATGACGTCGGAAGCTCAGGGGTTCTTCAGTTCATTGCGCAAGAGTACATTCCTGGAATTACTCTTCGTAGCTTGATTCAAAGACGTGGAGTCTTATCGGCTGGAGAAGGCCTTTCCATTGTGCTTCAGATCGCTTCAGCGCTTTCCAAGGCTGGCTCGGTGGGAGTTGTGCATCGCGACATCAAACCGGATAACATTCTTTTAACCTCGGAGGGTGAGGTCAAAGTTGCGGATTTCGGACTTGCGCGAGCGCGTTCGCAGAAAAGTAACTTGACTGAAGTTGGGGTTGCATTGGGGACGCCTCTCTACATGAGTCCTGAGCAAATTCAAGGGAAACCTGTTGACGCTCGGAGTGACCTTTACTCTCTGGGTGTCACGGCCTACGAAATGTTCTCAGGTTCGCCGCCATTTCAAGGTGACACGCCGCTGGCTTTGGCGATTCAGCACGTACAAAACCCACCCCCCGATCTATCGAATATCAGACCTGATTTGGATCTTGAGATCGTAGCGATCGTCCATAAGTTGTTGGCCAAGAATGTGGACGCTCGCTTTGAATCTGCTCTTGAGTTGGTCCGGACGATTAGAAAGGTTTCAGAGTCGCTTGCAATTCCTGTTTCGCTCGAGCATCCCTACCCTGTGAGTGGAATCATATCGGCCACTTCCATGTCAATCGGAACGCATACTACTCGCTTGCAAACGATTGCGTTGAAAGATTCCAAGAGGGAAGTCCAAACGGCGAAAAGATTGATTGGCAGCAGATGGATTTCGGCGTTAGGTTGCGTTATAGCAGTGATGGTCTCGGCTTTTACAGTTGCGCAGTTAGACCGAAAGCCGGTCGTTCAGCCACCGAAAACTTTGGTCACGTCGGTGAAAAAGCGAACAGATGTGCGCGAGCAGTTTTTTTATGCGATGAGTTCCAATACCCCTGCAGATTGGCAGGCTGTGGAAACATACTTCCCTCCTGAAGTAAGTCCGCTTCAGCGCAACTACAATGTCAAAGCTTGGCTACATTTGGCTTGGACGGCCGTTGCAATCAACAATGGAACCGAAGCGATGCTTGCTACGCAAAAGATCTTAGGTACGTCCAATGTCGAGCCGATTATGCGGGTATCGGCGCTGGTTGCGAGGTCTCTTGCTTTGCAGAAAGCGGGAAGTAAACGGGAGTCTGAAGACGAACTCACAAAGGCGAGAGATTTATTTGCCTCCTTGAATGAAATCGAGCGAAAACGCGCTGAAGCGACTCTTCCAAAAGCAGCATTGAGCCACTGGTATAGCAATCCCGATTGATCAATCCGCTTATAGCTTGCACATAGTCATTCAGGAGCGGCCACCGTACAAGCGAAATCGAGACGAGCAGCAAGCTTCCCGTCGACAGTCACTTTTCCCGTCATAAAATACGCAGTAGAGACCACGTCATTGAGTGTAACCTCCATTTGAATCGTTTCGCCTGGGCGTACCATTCTCTTAAATTTCACGTTGTCTAACCGGGTTGCGACTGGGACGGCGCCTTCCTTGGGTGTGAACTGGCTCAGCAAGATCGCCCCACTTTGAAGACAGCACTCGCATAAAATTACCCCAGGAACAAGCGGGTAGTTCGGGAAGTGGCCTTGGACAAAAAAATCAGATGGCGAAAACGTTTTTCGACATAGGATCATCTTCTCGGTTTGTTCCACGACTTGGTCTACCAGTAGCATTGGAGCGCGGTGTGGAATCGCTTGGTGAATGGCGGCGAGAGAGGTTTCAGAATTGGGCGTCATAAACGGAGTACTTTCTATGGCTACTATCGGAGGAACATGTAAGACTGGCTAAGAACTAGGTTTAAACTTTTGAAGTCGCACAATTTTGACCCGATAGGGGTGGCAACCTATTGTTGGGGATGCAAATCCCCGGTTGTTCTCTAATAAAATTCCCGAGCCCCGAAGAGGCGACAGCGGTGCTTTGCTGTCGCCCCTTCGAGGCTCGAAACTCAAATCAAATGATGCTCCGGGGACTATCGTCACCGGCGGAAAGCTATCGTGCCTTCGCGCTAAAAATGTGCCACCTAAAAACTTCAGTCGCGCTCATAATGCTGGAACTTCGCTTGCTATCACAAGGCATTAATGTTCAGATCAATCTGTTGGAAGCGTGTGCCCCATTTTGTCTCGTTTGGTTGCCATGTAATTGGCGTTATGGACATTGACCGGTGAAACGATAGGTACTTGATCAACGACTGTCAAATCAAAGCCTCTCAAATTAAAGGCTTCCGTTTTCTTTGGATTGTTGGTAAGCAAGCGAATTTCGCGAAGGCCTATATCCTTCAGTATTTGAATTCCAATTCCATAGTCTCGCATGTCTGCTTTGAAGCCGAGGGCGTGATTCGCCTCGACCGTGTCGAGACCTACTTCTTGCAAAGCATAAGCTCGAATTTTTTGCGCTAGCCCGATACCGCGCCCCTCCTGTGGCAAATACACCAGAACACCAACCCCCTCCTCAGCTATCTTCTGGAGTGCCATTTCAAGCTGGTCACCGCAATCACAACGGAGCGATTGAATCAGATCGCCGGTAAAACAGCTACTGTGCATCCTCACCAAGGGGATTTTTCGGTCGCTACTAGTGCTGGCGACGTCACCCATGACCAAAGCGATAGGCTCTTGTGTTTCGAATTGAACCCCATAGACGTAAATATTAAAATTACCAAACTTTGTCGGCAGCTTTGCTTGAGCTACGCGAGTTACAAGTTTCTCATTCATTCTGCGATGGGCGATCAGCTGTTCGACGGTAATGATCGGAAGTTGATGTAAGTCCGCCAATCGCAACAATTCGTCTCGGGTAGCTCGATCCCCAGAGTCGTTCAAGATTTCGCAAAGTACTCCGGCTGGTGCTAGACCCGCCATCCTCGCCAAATCGACTGCCGTTTCTGTATGGCCAGCCCGTCGGAGTACGCCACCTTCCATGGCAACGAGGGGGTAGACGTGTCCAGGCCGAACAAAGTCTCGCTTTTGCGACGTCGCCGAGGCCAATCTCCTTATAGTTTCAGCCCTTTCTGACGCGGTAATCCCGGTTTTACAGCCAGCAAAGTCGACGGGTGTCATGAATGCGGTTTGAAGCGGCGCTGTGTTGTCTTGAACAATAGGTTTCAGGTCCAACCTCTCGCAAACGCTGCTGAGAACAGGTGCACAGAGTTGACCGTGGCCCTTCAGCATAAAATTAATTGTTTCGGTGGTCGCAAGCTCGGCAGCGCAAATGAAATCCCCTTCATTTTCGCGATCTTCATCATCCAAAACGATCACGACTCGCCCGGCACGGATTGCTTCGACTGCTTCCTGAATAGTACTAAAAGGTCGCGACATATTTTACTGACTCTTCTTCCCTTGGCCGATTCACTACAATGTGGTCATGAGTATACCAATCCGTCGAATATCTGTTACCGCTGATGAATCTATTTTAAATCCTTCAAAGGCTTTCACTTCTGTTTTTCTTCATCCTAAGCAAATGCTGAAGCATGCATTATTAAAGGCAAGTGTTTTGGCAGTCCGTGTTTCTGTCTTCTCACTCGCTGCATTTTTGCTTGCAATCGAAGGTACGTGCCAAGATGAATCCTCACCCGCAGTCTCCAGCGTTAAGCAACCTCCTGTTTCCAAGGTTAAAACGGATATCCCGATTCAAACCAAACGAGACCTCGTGTTTGCGGAGGGGGATGGCTACACGCTCCGTGCCGACATGTATCGGCCGCTATCCAATGAGATATGTCCGGTCGTCATCATGATCCATGGAGGTGCATGGATTTCTGGGGACAAATGGAATGTGGCTGATCACGCAAAACAAATGGCAAAAAGTGGTTTCGTGGTCATGGCAATCAACTACCGACTATCCCCTAAATTTCTTTGGCCGGCCCATTTGGAAGACTGCTACTCAGCGCTCGCTTGGGTCCAGAAGAACGCGGATGAATGGAAAGCAGATCTCAATCGAGTTAGCACCTGGGGCTACTCTGCGGGCGCCCATTTGGCACTCATGACCGCAGTCAATCCTCGGGAAAGTCTTCCTAAGATCAGGGCGGTAGTTGCCGGAGGAGCACCCTGTGATTTAACTTTTATTCCCAAGGATACACGAGCGCTAGTTTCATTTCTCGGCGGAACGCGGGCCGACGTTCCCGACCAATATCGTGATGCTTCCCCACTTACCTTTGTATCCTCGGATGATCCGCCTGTCTACTTTTTTCACGGTGATGATGACTTTGTGGTTCCACTGTCCAATAGCCTCAAGATGCGTGACGCTCTATTGACTTGCGGTGTCAACGCAACACACAACATTGTTACCGGAAAAGGTCATTTGCTCGCTTTTCTAGATCAAGAATCTCGATTGCAGGCTATCGCATTCCTCAAGCAACACTTGAAATGATGTACGCTTAAAAAATTAACTGACTTAACGACAATTCTTGCCTATCGCCAGTTTATTCCAATACCAACGCAGCGCAAGCTAGTGAATCGGCTTATGCCCTCAAGATTCACTAGTGTTGGTATTCACTGGTTACTCGATGTCAGTTCCTCAAGAAATTTGCCAACGTTTAGCGAGAAGAGTCGCACTCAAATGCAAGTGCAATGAAAAAAGCCTTGCTGAAAATTTGTTTCGGCAAGGCTTTTTCTAATGATTGTCTAAATCTTTTCGGACCCGCGCGTCAATTATTTCTTTGCTGGCGGCATGATAACCGAATCAATCACGTGAATTACGCCATTGGATGCTGCAAGATCTGTCTTTACTACCTTCGCGGCATTGTTAAGCAAGACAGTCCCATCTTTCACAGAGATCGTAAAATCAGCGCCATTTACTGTCTTCGCCTTGTCCAATTTCACCGCATCCGCCGCCATCACTTTTCCAGCGACAACGTGGTAAGTCAAGATAGCGATGAGCTTATCTTTATTTTCTGGTTTTAACAGGCTTTCAACCGTTCCTTTTGGAAGCTTGTCAAAAGCAGCATTCGTTGGAGCGAAAACCGTGAACGGACCTTTGCCCGATAGTGTTTCAACGAGACCTGCAGCCTTCACTGCGGCAACCAATGTGCTGAAATCAGCATTTCCTGCTGCAATCTCTACCACATTCTTCTCTGCTGCAGGCTTCTCCGCCAGAGTAGAGCGAAAAGTAGCGAAACCCATGACAACACAAGCCAAGACCATTGCAAAATTCTTCATAATTTCATCCTTCACTAACGGGTTTAAATCATTGCGCGAAAAAGCCCCACGGGATGTTTCCGCAACGAATGTAACTGATTGTTCAAATTCTCACTCGCAACCCAAAGAATCACTGCATGCTTGAATTCCGGGATTCTCGATTACGGGTGAACGAAGATTGGTAGAAGAAGCCAGCTGGCACTCTTTCCACCATTGCACTCTAGAAGGCCGTCAAGTCGCGCCCCTTAATAATTTATGATTTTCCGACAGCTCGCCGCTCGCCACCGTCGACCAAAAATCTGCCTCGTCATTACAAATTAGCAAATGCCTTAAGGGCTTCTGGAGGGATCCAGTGTCCACCTTCGAATTCCTGAAATGTTGCTTTGTTTGCATGTTCGCTCATGAAATCACCGAGCCAACGTCCCGTTTGAAATGGTAATACCGGGTCTTGTCGTCCATGACTCTGAAATACAGTTGTATTCTTGAGCGAACCAGAGTTCGCCCTCCAGAGCGATTCACAGATCATCGCCCCTGAAAAGAGTGCCAGGCGGTCTGGCGTATCGACTAAGCCCCGAATGGCTGTATCAGTTGCGAGCATCGCACCTTGTGAGAATCCTCCTAAAATAAGACGCTTCGTCGAAAGACGAAATTCATCGGCCATCGCATGAATCGCTTTAACCAAGACTTCTCTGGATTCATTCAAACCAGGCGGAACTTCGTTACGAATGGCACTGAAGTTGTTCGACTGAGCCATTGCAAGGAGCTTCTCCATGTTTAGCGGCCACCATGCTCGACCACCACTCATTCCGAAATCTTGCATGTCAATGGGTGCTTCAGGAAAGACCATTAGTGGACGCCGCGACTGCGTGTCGAACAGTTTGACCAAGGGATCAGCTAGCCCAAATAAATCCTCGGCAGAAGCTCCATAGCCATGACATAGGACGATCCATTCGTCGTTCGTTACGGTTTCTAAATCTTCAACGGCTGGCGGGCGCAAAACAATCGCACGAAGTCCGGCAAACTCTTCAAAACCCGCTGACCAGTTTCGTGATGTGTTTGACGGATTATTTTTTGGCTCGGGTGCATTTAACATCATTTTATCATATCAAATCACAAAGAAATTGTCCCGAAATAAGTTCCCTGTTTTGTTTTAATTACCAACATGAAGAGTTGTCCTTTTTCATCAGACTTTGTCGACGATGCAAACGGCTCGATCCTTGTTTAAGGGTGTTTTGGTTATGACTCGCCGTTTTCCTCAAACAGTCCGGTTGCTATTGTTCGTTCACCAGAGTTTATGGTCGATATCATTTTTTAGTACGCTTCTGGGGCAAGAAGTTGCCGAACCGACCAAATCGGTTCTCGAAAAGCAGATTAGTGAGGCGGATCAACGTTTCTTGTCGTTTCATGGGCACTATCTGCATGGCGATCAACTCGTTCTGTCATACCAAATCAACGGCCGAGAAATTGATGACAAGCTTTTAAACTTAAGGTGGAAGCGTTTTGCCGCAGGCTTATACGAGCAATTTGGCGTCAACGTCGTCGACGGTTTAATCTACGTGGTCTGTAAAGATCGGCTGACGAGACTTCATGATTTTAACAACGATGGGGAAGCTGATTTCTACGAAAGCTTTACCGCTGACGAGGATGTATCTACCTACTTCCATGCATTTAACTTCGACCTCCAAACGGACGCTCAAGGTAACTTCCTACTATGCAAAAAGTGGCCAATATACTAGCTACGCATTGCCCGGTTCCGTCGTAGAAGTATCAGCTGATGGAATAAAACGATCTGTTTACTGCACCGGTTTTCGCACTCCCAACGGAATGGGGATTCTCCCAGGAGACCGTCTCACTGGCAGTGACAACTAGGGAAATTGGATGCCCGCGTCAAATCAGTTTGGTCAAACGGGGTGGCTTTTATGGCTATGTTCAAAACAAATCCGGGGGTGATGAGTGGGGACCGGACGGAGGAAGAATCAACTACGAGAAAGTCGTCCCTCCTAAAACCTTCGATCAACCGATGATCTGGCTGCCTCAGGAACTCGACAATTCGTCAGGTGGGCAAATTTGGGTTGATGACGATCGCTTTGGACCACTCTCAGGAAGACTCTTCCATACGAGTTTCGGTAAGGGATGGCTGTACTATATTAATGATTCAAAACGTGGGTGACGTGTCTCAAGCAGCGATCTCTCGACTACCCTATGTCTTCAGTACGGGAATCATGCGAGGAAGAGTGAACCCTAAGGACGGTCAGGTCTATGTGGCCGGGATGAGTGGATGGAATGAGAATGGCCGTCCGGGTTTGAAAGATAGTGGTGTCGAACGCGTTCGCTACACGGGGAAACCACTACAAATGGGCGACGATTGTAAGGTTCTGAAGGATGGACTCCTGCTGGAATTCAACTTCCCTCTCGAAGGTAAGACCGCGAAAAACCTAGAGTCCTATTCGGCTACCCAATGGAACTATCATTGGACCGAGAATTATGGTTCTGAAATGTACTACCCTGAAACCGATGAGGTTGGAACTCCAGATCTGAAAATTGATTCTGCCGAGATATCAGAAGATGGCCATCGTGTTACCCTGAAGATTCCATCGATCCACGCGGTCAATCAACTACGACTGAACCTCCGATTGAAGGACTCTTTGGGAAAGGATTTTACTCAAGAGGTTTACTGGACAATCAATCGGGCACCTGAGTGAAACCCCGAGGAGTTAACGCCGGGAGTTAACGTCGGGCGCGATTCTACGTTTGATGCAAAATCAGGGATACTTAAAATCGCTTTCGATGAGCGGAAAAAAATACTGTTGGAAACGAAACATTCTCTTGCACCATCCTAAAAGCGTATTGCCAGGAATGTAAAGATTCGCCCAATATCCGAAAACCAAGCGGTCTAGTCAGAGGACGCCTGACGGTTGGCTTCGACCGACATTGGGTTTAACTTGAAAACGAGGTTAGTGAGGTCACGACTGCCGTTGTGGAGGAAATTGGTTACCGATAAGGGTTAGCGGCCTTTGCCGACTGCGACGGGTTGACCTACAATTGCGACTTCGCAATGAGAGACTTTTTTTACTCTTTAGATTTGTTTGACTGATGCCTCGTTACAACCCTGCAGTGATAGAACCCAAATGGCAAAAATATTGGGATCGTAATCAGACTTTTAAAACCCCTGAGCATCCCAATGGAACGAAGCTTTACGTTCTAGATATGTTTCCCTATCCAAGCGGATCGGGGCTTCACGTAGGGCACCCAGAAGGCTATACCGCGACTGACATTGTTAGCAGATACGCTCGCATGTGTGGAAAAAGCGTGTTGCATCCGATGGGGTACGATGCTTTTGGGCTGCCAGCAGAGGAGTATGCCATTCGGACTAACACGCCGCCCCGAGTCAGTACCGAGGCGAATATCGCCGAGTTCACTCGTCAGTTGAAGATGTTAGGCTTTTCTTATGATTGGGATCGAGTACTTGCGACGACAGATCGTGAGTATTTTCGTTGGACCCAATGGATCTTTCTGGAGTTGTATGATACTTGGTACGATGTCGAAGCGAAGGTTGGTCGCAAGATTGCCGATCTCCCGATTCCCGAATCAGTGAGTAAACTTGGCACCGACGAAACTCGAAAGTATCAAGATCGCCATAGGCTTGCTTATCAGGACGATGCACTTGTTAATTGGTGTCCAGGACTTGGAACAGTTGTCGCGAACGAAGAGGTCATTGATGGTCGAAGCGAAGTCGGCAACCACCCCGTGCAGCGTATTCCGCTCCGGCAGTGGATGTTGCGAATTACCGCTTATGCCGATCGATTGATCGAAGACTTAGAGGGACTTGATTGGTCCCCCGGAATCAAAAAACTACAGAGCGATTGGATTGGTAGGAGTACTGGTGCGGAAGTAGATTTCTTCCTTGGCTCTTCCCAGGACTTTACCAAATGGACGCAAAAACGTGCGTCCATCGGATGGCCGATACGCCTTTCGGAACAAGATGATGAGCCTGTATTGCGCGTCTACACAACGCGACCAGATACGCTGTACGGAGCAACCTACATGGTGGTCTCTCCAGAACATCCATACATATCGCGGCTAACTACTTCAGATCAAAAGATAGTTGTGGAAGAGTACTGCAAGGCTGCATCTTTCAAAAGTGATCGTGAACGGAGCGAAGGCGATCGTAAAAAAACCGGTGTTTTCTCAGGCAGTTACGCGATTAATCCAGTGAACGGGCACCCAGTTCCCGTTTGGATCGCAGACTACGTTCTCGCAAACTATGGAACAGGTGCAATTATGGCCGTTCCTGCTCATGATCAACGCGACTTCGAGTTTGCTAGGACTTATGGACTCAAGGTTGAACAGGTTGTAGAGCCAGACGCAAATGCAAATGTCGATCAAAGTTTGCTGCGGGCCGGTGAGTTATGCTACGTTGGACCTGGGAAGGCAATCCGATCTGGTGTTTTGGATGGGATGGATACTGAGCCAGCTAAGGCAGCGATGACCGAAATGCTCGCCAAGAACGGATTGGGATTTGAAGCGGTAAACTACAAACTTCGTGATTGGCTCTTTAGTCGACAACGATTCTGGGGAGAACCATTTCCGATCCTTCACGAGTTAGACCAAGAAGGTAAACCGAACGGATTAATGCGTGCCGTCGACATTGATCAATTGCCAGTGGATTTACCAGATCTCGCAGATTTCAAGCCACATGGACGTCCCGAGCCACCGCTAGCCAAAGCGGATGATGAGTGGCTGTATCCGGTGGTCGAAGGCAAAAAGTATCGTCGAGAAACGAATACGATGCCGCAGTGGGCTGGGTCTTGCTGGTATTACTTACGATTCATCGATCCCCGCAACTCGACCGCCATGGTGGATCCGATTAAGGAAAAGGAATGGATGCCCATTGATCTTTACGTGGGAGGTGCCGAGCACGCGGTTCTGCACCTGCTTTACTCACGATTTTGGCACAAAGTTCTTTATGATCGTGGACACGTAAGTACTCGTGAGCCTTTTCATAAACTCGTCAATCAAGGGATGATTCTTGGAGAGGTTGAGTACACAGGCGCGAAGGACTCAAGTGGAAAATGGGTTAGTTATGAACAAATCCAGAAAGATGATTCTGGTAACTGGGTTCACAGAACGACTCGAATCGCTATTGAGTTAGTCCGTGTCGAGGAATCTCAGCTGGCGAAAAAGGGAGAGATCTTTGTCCTGGCAGATGCCCCGGAGATCCGAATCGATAGCCGCGCAAACAAGATGAGCAAAAGCCGAGGAAACGTTGTTAACCCAGATTCCATCGTTAGCGAGTACGGGGCAGATTCGTTGAGGCTATACGAGATGTTTATGGGGCCATTGGAAGCAACCAAGCCATGGAGCATGAATGGCGTTAGTGGCGTAAGGAACTTCTTGGATCGCGTGTGGCGATTGATGATCGACGCGCGTAGCGATTTAAATCATTGCCTTGAATCAATACAGAACATCAAGTTGACTCCCGAACAAAACAGAACCGTTCACTTGACTATTCAATCGGTGACACGTGATCTGGACAACATGAGTTTCAATACGGCGATCTCTCGCATGATGGAATTCGTGAACTTCTTTACCAAAGAGACCGTACGGCCGAAAAAGGCTATGGAAACTCTAGTGCTGCTTCTTTCGCCCTTTGCGCCGCATATGGCAGAAGAGCTTTGGGAAGCGCTAGGACATTCGACAACTTTAGCTTATGAAGCATGGCCTCAGTTCGATGAATCGGCTACCCGCTCTGCCGAGGTCGAGGTTCCATTGCAGATCAATGGTAAGGTACGCGCGAAAATTGTCGTTGCCGCTGATTGCTCCGCTGAGGAGCTTGAACAAGCGGCTCGAAGTCACGAAAGAATCACTGAACTTTTAGAAGGAAAGCAAATCGTAAAGGCGATTGTAGTTCCAGGTCGCATGGTGAACTTTGTTGCCAAGTGAACCTGATAGTAATCCGCTCGACTCTCAACCTCTGCTGATTTTGGTTTGTACATACAACGAGCGAGCAAATATCGAGCGACTGTTGGATGCAATCAATCGCGTTGTCCCCGATGCACACATGCTTGTTATCGATGACGCGTCTCCTGACGGAACATCTGAACTAGTTTCACAGTTGATCGTTACAAAACGATTTCAAGATCGTCTCACACTGCGGACACGTCCAGGCAAGAATGGACTTGGGTCGGCCATTCGTGACGGCTTGCATTTTGCGATGAGTGGACGATATGAGTTCGTCGTGAACTTGGACGCCGATTTTAGCCACGCGCCGGAAGCTATTCCGTCTCTCGTTGCTGCCATACGGGATCGAGTCGATTTAGTGATTGGTTCACGATACATCGAAGGTGGCAAATTAGTGAACTGTTCATGGAAGCGAAAATTCGTCAGCAAGCTTGCCAATGTTTATGCGAGGAGTTTACTTGGCTGGACGATTCGCGACTGTAGCAGCGCCTATCGATGCTACCGCGTAACCATGTTACGAAAGCTCCCGTGGAATCAGATTCAGTGTACCGGGTATGGTTTCCTAGAGGAAATTTTGTGGCATACAATCCATTCTGTCAAAACGACTGATGAAGCCGTTTCGCATCCAGGTTCGAACGTGGTCGAAAGTCCAATCACCTATACCGAACGCGAACTGGGCGATTCAAAGATTTCGTTCGCAGAAGCACGAGGGACGATGGCCGTTTTGCAGCAGTTGTCTAAAAGACGGCGTTAACGAGAACTCTCAAATCGTAGTTCCCGGGTCTCACTTAGGCGAGCGTAACCCAACGATAGGTAGTTTTCATTCTGCCGCTCGCCTGTTTCTCGAAGCGTGAAACGTCGAGGATGATATGTTCATTCCGATAATCGCACCCCAAGCGGCAGAGAATCACCCGCAAGGATTTCTTGTTCGACTGAGCTCAGCTGTCCTGCGAACTCCACCAACGATACATAGCTTGCCGGTGCATTAGTATCTTGAAACCATTTGCAAACGCGTGATTGTTGTACAGGAGATATATCTCGATACCGGTCGCCTGTCTTACGCGCGAGACTTAGGATGGTACGTTGTTGAGCGCGGATAGGAAGGTTGTCTTTAGTCAGAAGCTGGGAAAGCCAACGTTCTGCCATTTCTGTCGGAAGGATGGTGTTGACCGGGGCATATACGGGAGCTCTACTCCCCATCCGACCAATCATCCATAGAATGCCTTCCAGAAACGGTTCGAGTCGTTGCTTGTTCAGCGACTCGATCGCAAGACTTCCGATCGAAGCACGCTCGAGGTTGTGGACCAGCTCCAAACTGCCAGCCATACGGAGAAATTCATCGACGTCAGGAATCGACCGGATCTTCGATGTTTCGCCGCTGAGAACACCTCGAATCTTTCCTTGCATCTCTTGATAGATTGCTCTCTGTTGGCCTTGAGTAAATCCTCCAGCGATTCTTCTCCATAAAATCAACGATTCCGATGCGTTCCCGGGATATCGCAGCTTACCACGTACCGTGCGCCAAGTTGTAGCGACTCTCCAATCGTCAGAGACAAATCCATAGCCCGGTCTCAAGCAGTATCCGATCGTGTTGAGCCAGCGTGATTCCATGGCAATGGAGCGTGTTCGATGCTGTTCGCATTCGATGCAAGATTGCCAAATGGCTCTCAGAACGGAGAGTGACCAAGTTTCGCGTGGTTGATCCAGTCGTTGGGAGATGCGTGTGATGAGCGTCTTGGAAAGCTCATTAGTATTAGAAGCAAACGCTTCCTTGACCATCGACGTGACCTCATGAATAGTTGTTTGATCGAGTGTCGCCTGCCGAACGAGGTTGTTATTTCCGAGGTGGTTGCTATCGATCTGGCGACTCGTGTCGGAGAGCCCTCGAAGATCAAACGCGAGTCTCCATCGTCCAGGTGGATCGGAAGCGGAGGAGGGCTCTGCAGGTGACTCGGTCACTGGGACCTCTATCAAGGCCAACTCCAACGTGCCAATCTCGGACAATGACGATTCGATGATGACCGGTAGCTCGTGATGCTTACGACCCTTTGCTGACGCGAGCACTGTCGCGAGTGGTGCCATCGGGGTCATATTGAGCGGATCTACGTCGACAACGTCTCCGATGTGATGGATCAGATTGGTGCTACTAACGAAGATTGGAAGCTGAACGGGTTGTCCCAAGGAGAGAGTTAACTGGCAATTGGCCAAACGAAAGGTGTTCAAGGGGGTTGAGTCTGCGGGCATCACGCAAACAGCACGTGCGGGGGAATCTGATATCTGCAAATAATAGGAGCGAGCAAGGTTCGCATTTATCCTGACAGCAAGGCCTCGTTTGGCCAATCCAAAGTATGCAGCGCCAATAGCGACCGCTACATCCAAACGATCGGCGGGAAGGATTCCAATGGGGGCGTGGTCCGGGAACCAATCGTTAATTTGATCCACAAGCCGTTGACGAATTAGCGAAGACTCCAGGACGCCCCCATTGAACAGAATCCAATCAGGTCGGGCTGCTGAGAGTTGGCTTAATTCCGCCTTCTCCAGGTCTGATCGTCCATCCCATCGATGGTCCCACAGAAAAGAAGCTAGATGCTTAGTAATTGCTGGTTCATTCTCGTAGTGCAATCCAAATTCAACCAATCCGAAATAAGTTCTCGCAGGTCGATCGGAAAGCAAGACTTTGGGGAAATAGCCTTCCAAGACTGTTTCCACGACAGTCGCTTTGCTAACTTTGACTGATCTAGTGTTGCCGATCAATCGACTACCGCTTCCAAGGATTGAAACCGAATCTGTCTCCGGCGCATCGTCTTGTAAAAGCCTTTCTTTAACTAGCCGGCATTGATGGCGTAAGAGTTCCCATTGTCGGATGGGAAGAGGTTCTTTCGCAGAACCAGTCAACATCGGCTCAATGACTTTGGTTATCGCTACATCCAAATTGTCTCCACCTAGGATCAGGTGCTGACCGACCGCGACACGATGAAGCCCGAACTTCTGCAAAGACTCTGCTAACGTCGTATCTGCTTTTACGCGGATCAGCGTAAAGTCGGTTGTTCCACCACCTATGTCGCAGACCACGACAGTCTGACCTGGTTTTATCGTTTCTTGCCAAGCATCCAGAGGCGGCACGTTAGGTTTTGAATCAATAGGTAAACCCTCGGAACATATGCTTGGGGTTTTTGTATTTGCGGTTTGGGCCGTTTCAAGCCATGCATAAAAAGCTGCCTGAGGCTCTTCAATCAGCGTGACGTTCTGCAGCCCAGCAAGCGTTGCCGCTTGCAGAGTCAGCTCGCGGGCAACTTCGTCGAACGAGGCTGGAAGAGTTAGAATCACGTCGCAGTTTTCAAGCGGAAAGCCCTTGTTCACCGAGTTCCAGGCACATCGAATGTGTTCTAAGTACCTGCTGCTAGCAACTACTGGGGATATCAAATCAATTTCCGGATCGCCATGCCATGGAAGTATCGCGGCGGTTCGATCGGCGGTCCGGTGACAAAGCCAACTTTTTGCCGAAGTTGTCAGTCGACTTGGTGACAAACTGCCCAAGTCGCGCGCAACGGTACCAACAACATAGTTGGATCTGACGGCTTTGCACATCCATTTCGAAGAGCAACCGTTCGATTCCTCGGCAGATGGTACGTAATGAAATGATGGAAGCGATCTTCTACGTTCGATCATATTCCAGTCGATGAGCTGCTCGATCAGAAACGGTTCGACGGAAGCTAATGGAGCAGCCGAATCAATGCAAGCGACCGAGCAATTCGTCGTGCCCAAATCGATACCAACAATCCAGCGTGGCGGTGGGGGTGCATCCATCAATCCACCGGAGTTGCCTGGGGTTTGCGACGCTATTTTTATCTCCTTAGCGATTTTTAGACGCTTCGACGTTTAGACGCTTCGATTCTTTCCAGAAATCAGTCTAGTCGTAAATCGAACCTCTGTCATGGACGAAAAGGTAAATCCGGCCTGACGGACAAGCAAAGCAAACTTGGGGCATCATGTCGTAGAAGTTTGCAACATGCGAGCCAAAGTTGCGGTTGCAAATGGATACGAACGGAAGTATCGCTACATTCGGGCGCGATTCGTTAGAAGCTATCCGGATTAGGAAAGTTTTTCATGCCGACAAGCTCGCCATCGGCAATCCTCTTATGAACAAATCTAGGATCGGTTTAGCTCTAGGGAGTGGATTCGCGATGGTACCAAAACCACACTTTCTTTTATTTTGCGATGGCCAATCATCGCGAAATCAACGCGACATTAACTCGCAAGGAAGTGAGCATTCCAGCTCACGGGGAAGATGGCGATTTATCCTTGAGGACCTCGAGGCAGGTACTCGACTAGAAGCGTCTGATGCTGAGTTACTGGCGGCGCCAGAACGCGCAGCTTTGCTCGCTGTAGTACGCGGCTTAGAAGCTTTAGAGCAACCCAGTCGCGTCACGCTAGTTACTACCAGCAGGTATGTTTCTCGCGGGCTTCAGTTCGGGCTAAACGAATGGCGAGAGAGTGACTATTGCTGGGAGCACTTCGGAAGCGTCCAGCCGATTCGCAATGCCGACTTATGGAGGCGGATCGATCATGCCATGCAGTTCCATCAAGTTAATTGCCGTTGGATTGCTGGCGAGGAGCAAACGTCCATGGTGGTTGAACCGATCGCTGAACATGCCATGTCCATTGCCTAGACTCTCTGGACCATAGTTTACCGTACAGAATTTTCTCCGTCTGTATGTATCGAAAAACGCAAAAAAATAAATTAGATTGATTTACCGCTTAGAAAAGGATTTTTGATAGTGCACACACAATTGTCTCTGCAGGGTTTGTCGAGTGTTTTGGACGGAACATCATCGAATCCTGCAGGATTTCTCGGTCCCCACGAAGTCGAAATGAATGGGCGGCGCGCCATCAGTGTCCGCGCCTATTTGCCTGAAAGTCGCCAGGCATGGATACTTGACGAGGATGCCTCGGTTCAGCGTCCGATGCGACGAATTCACCCTTCGGGACTTTACGAGGGAATTCTCCCTGTACAATCGGACAGAGATAATCACTATGACAGTTGCGGAACTAGGCTTTTGACGAGAGCGGATGCACCTAGCAAAGTCAATCCAAACTACCGACTACGAGTCGCACAAAAAGACGGAAATATTCTAGACATGCACGATCCTTACTCCATACCACCTTTGATGACTGATTTTGATCGTTACCTATTTGGTGAGGGGCAAAATTGGCAAATTTACAACAAGATGGGAAGCCACATCCGTGAAGTGAATGGCCAGTCGGGAGTCAATTTTGCGGTCTGGGCACCCAATGCTCATAGCGTTCAAGTCGTTGGAGATTTCAACCATTGGGATGGTCGGAGCCATTCAATGCAGCGGCATTCTTCTGCTGGCATATGGGAACTGTTCGTGCCGCACGCTGCTGCCGGATGCAAGTACAAGTTCCGCATGCGAAGTCATGACGGCCAAACCATCGACAAGACAGACCCATACGGTTTCTACGCTGAACTACCTCCTCGAACAGCATCGATCGTCAGTCCACTGGACACTTATGTCTGGAATGATTCAGCTTGGATGGAAAAGCGAGCCAATGAGGATCAACTCAATAAACCGATCTCCGTTTATGAAGTTCACTTAGGCTCTTGGCGTAAGAAAGTTGGGGGCGTTCACGGATGGATGAACTATCGTGAACTGGCACATCAGCTTGTCACCTACTGTAAAGAAATGGGATTTACCCATCTGGAACTTCTTCCCGTGTCCGAGCACCCTTACTCGGGTTCATGGGGCTACCAAACAGTCGGCTACTACGCTTGTACAAGTCGATATGGAACTCCTGAGGACATGATGTATCTGGTGGACCACTGTCATCAGAATGGCGTCGGCGTGATCATCGATTGGGTCCCCGCCCACTTCCCGAAGGATGCCCACGGACTTCGACGTTTTGACGGTTCAGCTCTTTACGAACACGAAGATCCTCGACAAGGCGAGCATCCCGATTGGGGGACCATGATTTTCAACTTCGGCCGAAACGAAGTTCGGAATTTCCTTGTGAGCAACGCTTTGTTCTGGCTAGACAAATATCACATCGACGGTCTTCGAGTAGATGCTGTAGCGTCGATGCTTTATCTAGATTACTCAAGAAAAGAAGGGGAATGGGTCCCGAACTCGTACGGAGGTCGCGAGAACTTGGAGGCGATTCACCTGCTACGTGAATTCAACGACCAGGCGCACGGGCAATACCCAGGAGTACTTACCATCGCCGAAGAATCGACTGCTTGGCCAGGAGTTAGCCGCCCAACGAGTCATGGTGGCTTGGGGTTTTCGCTCAAATGGAACATGGGCTGGATGAATGACACGCTACGTTACATGGGTCACGAACCAATTCATCGACAGTATCATCATGGCGAGCTTACCTTCAGTTTAGTCTACGCCTTTACTGAAAACTTTTCTCTTCCTCTGTCGCACGACGAAGTAGTCCACGGGAAAGGTTCACTTATCGCTCAGATGTCGGGTGACCTTTGGCAAAAGTTTGCAAACCTACGCTTGCTCTACTCGTACATGTGGACGCATCCTGGTAAGAAGCTTCTCTATATGGGTTGCGAACTCGCCCAGTGGCATGAGTGGAACTACGATGGCGAGATTCAATGGGATCTACTTCAGTGGGATACACACCGCGGAATTCAGAAACTCGTTGCTGACTTGAATCATCTGGTGCTACGGGAACCTGCTCTCTATGAACAAGACTTTGACGGTGCAGGTTTCGAATGGATCGACTGCATGAGTTCCGTTGACAGCACCATCAGCTATATACGCAAGGCCAAAGACTCTAAAGACTTCCTAGTCGTGGCTGCAAACTTTACTCCCGTCGTTCGTCGCTATCGCCTTGGAGTCCCGCAAGGAGGATTCTATCGGGAGATCTTCAACAGTGACTCGTCCTTTTACGCTGGCTCCAACGTGGGAAACTACCCCGGCGTGGAAGCGGATCGTGGTTGGTCGTATCACGGTCGCGAAGATTCGATGGAGATTAATTTGCCGCCATTAGGAGTATCCATCTTCAAGCTGGATAGAACTAGTTAAGGGAGATCTTCCTGCCCTGAAGCCTGCCATCGTCGGAAGTGTTTATCTATTAAGGACCTGTCTTAAGATAACTTCCCAATACTAACAACAAACGCAAGCTAGTGAACGGGCCTACTCGTCAAGATTCACTATCTTGCGCCGCGTGATGGTAAAAGAACAAAGCACGTATACCGTCCGTATTATCGTCTCGAAAGTTTGCTACTTCACTGGGCGAACGATAGTCATTTGACAGCTGCTTATTGATCGATCTTTATTTATCGATATTTATTTATCGGGGGGCACGGCAAGTGCTTCGTCAACAATGGCTCGAAAAACCTGCGAAACGCTTTTTTCCATCAATCCTTTGTCTGTCTTCGCTTCGTCGTTCATCGACGAGACTCGGCGAGCAAACTCTTGGATTTCTTTGGTTGAAACACCCGAGCGAAGGCTTAGCCGCCCGGTTTTCACTTCTTGCTGAGCGACACTCTGCGATGCAAACTGGAGTTGCTCCATCGATATCCGCCCAAGTTGAACGGTCCGTAGTAGTCGATCGGTTTCGGCGATCAGGTCTTCCTTCTCCTTATCGGAAAGCTCGTCGTTTTTACGCGCAGCAGCAAGAATTTGTTCGATCAATCCCCACTGAAAGATGGGCGCCCCTTGCAGACGAAAATTAAGTCGAGTTAATTGTCTTTCTGAAAGTCGCTCAGCATCCATATCCACAACGAGCTCATTCAGCCGTTCAATAATCGAACTACGGTCCGGATCCAAGAGTGAAGATCCCTCGACCCAAGGAATCAGTTGCGAACGAAGGGCGGACGAAGCCCGCTGCGCTTGATTTCCACTGATGTACCAGGCTGTGGCTATCAATGCGACACTTCCTACTGCTGAAAACAGCAAAAAGAAAAAGGCGCAGGCTGGTCCAAGTGATGGTTCGCCCTCACTAGTTGCGGTGGTGACATCAGATGTAGGCTGAAGGTTAGTCGATCGAGAATTGTCCGGACGTTCGGTCATTCAATGGATCCAATGGGGATATTTCAGTATGCGATCTCGAGAATCTCGTACTTGAGTGTCCCACGAGGAACTTGGATCTCAACCTTGGAGCCGATTTTGCTTCCCAAAAGTGCGGAGCCTATGGGGCTGGTGGTCAGGATTTTTCCGGATTCGTAGTCTTCATCCCCAGAACCAACCAAGGTATAGACCTCTTCGTCGCCATAATCCAGGTCACGCAGTTTAACAGTAGCTCCAAAGGCGACTTCATCCTTCGGAATCGTCGAGGGATCTACAATCAATGCGTTGGACAGCTTCGATTTCAACGCGTTAATCTTCGCCTGCATCAGCCCTTGGTTTTCGCGTTGAGCATGATATTCCGCGTTTTCTTTCAAGTCGCCTTCGGCCCGGGCTTCTGCAATTTTCTCAGCAATGCGTGGCATTTCGATGTTCTCCAAATGCTCCATTTCTGCCTTGATCCGACTGTAGCCCTCACGGGTCATCGGTACGTATTCGCTCATAGCTCGGGTTCTTTCGCAACAATAAAAAAATGCGAGATTCCTCAACCACTCGATCGAAAATCTCGCATCTCAATTCTATCTACCGTACCGATTATACCCGGATTAGCCTGCTGAGAGCAACAGCCATAGCCTCCAGTTTCGTCTCCCTATCGTTACGGCACTGTCTACACCCGTCTTGGAAAGCGTCGACAAGGAATCGACGGGAATCGACGAGGAATCAATGAAGTGGGTACCCTGGAAATCAGAAAATTCGCTAGAATCCTTAGCTCAAACTTCGTTCTCACGCCTGTAAATCATTGCGATTGGTGCCCCATCCAACTATTATTTCAGGAGCACTCGTTTCTCTACTCAGCTTAGGATCGAGCAAGAGTCCTCAACTTTTCAGGAAAAATATACTATGAATCGCTTGGTTCAAGCCTTCGTCTGTCTTCCGATTTTGGCAGCATGTACAACTTTTGCTCAAGCTCAAAATGTGCTCGACGAGCTGTACGGGTCAGGTGTTCATGCCTTCTTCTCAGGCAACATGGGGCTCGCGACGGAACGTTTCACCGAGGCGGTCAACGCGGGAAGCCAAGACCCTCGAGTTTATTATTTCCGTGGGCTAAGTCAAATTGATTCCATGGGTGGAAGTATGGCTTCAGGTACATCTGACTTTGAAAAAGGTGCTCAGCTTGAAGCTCTCCAAGGGAAACGAGCCATGGATGTGGCGAAAGCACTTCAAAGAATTCAGGGCCCCGTCCGAATGGAGATTGAACGCGTCCGTACACAAGCAAGGCTCGCATCCAAGACCAAGCAATTTGAATTGATGCGGCAAAGATATGAAGCTGCAGCTGCAGGCGGTGTAATGCCCACAATACCAGCGGCGCCTGGTAGCCCTCTCGGGCCAAATCCCACCGACCCTTTTAACGGCGATGGTGCACTGGCCAACGGCACGCCAGAAGCCATGCCAGCCGAGGAAACTGCCACGACTGAAGAACCTGATGCCGCCGCAGGGGCGGATCCGTTTGCCGATGATGCCCCGGCCGCGACGGAAGCAGTTTCGGACGATCCATTTGGAGCCCCAGCCGCCGAGGGCACCACAGAAGAAAGCCCGTTTTGATTCTAGTCAGATTATGCCTTTCAAACGAGTTGATGAAATTGAATTGATGGTAATTGCCACCGATAGCGGGTGTTGCCATGGTTCTTAATTCCACAATCTGAAATACGACCTTGGCCGATGCTGAACATTCCTGTATTATCTGCCCATCGAAAGGGAATGGACCTAGGGTCCATTCCCTCTGGAGGGTAAGCGAATGGCTAGCGGCTTCATTGGAAATGAAGTGCCCCGTAAGGGGTTGCGGGTTCGATCCCCGTGCCCTCCGTTTGCTTACTTCGGAATTGGCAAAGGTAAAATCCTCGCTTTTTGCTAGGCTTCTCGTTGATCTTCACGTTCCTTACTTGGAAATCGAACTCCAACTATCAGGATCACCAGCGTGGTTAAGATTGTAACGGTACCACCTAACATTAGACCGGGCGGAATGAACCGCAAGGCAATCGAGTGCTGGCCAGCGGGTAGCTGAAGCGTTAGCAAATCTTCGGGGCCCTTTATGATTTTTGCGTAATATCTGCCATTTACATTACTCCATCCGCCATAGTCGAGTACCGGCAATTGGAGATAGAACGCTTCCGGGCTATCGTAACTAAAGTCGAATCGATTTGATTTCATCGTTGCCTTGCCAAAAGTGATTCTCTCGCTCAATGACCTGTGAAGCGCTTCGATGGGAGGCCATGTTGGTATCTCGGTGATCGGCGAGAGATGATGTAGAAAATAATCATCGCTTTCGACGGATTTTAAAGCCGCGTCGTCTTCGGGATCAACGGTTGGTATCGTGCACAATCGGCGAAGGATCCTGGGTTCGAGCGTGTAATAGGATTGGAAACTTCGAAAATTCCTGAGTAGCTGCAACTTGCCCATGATGTGATCGCCCTGATAAGCGGCATGATTTTCCGTATTGTCCGATGCCCAAGCTACGTCTCGAGCTATCAGCCTATCTTGCGATCGAAGCACAGGTAAGTTCATCTCGCCGAACTCCCAGGTCGCTGTGATTCCGCGTTTCGCTAGTTTCCCTTTGGATTCTCGAGTTGTCGAATCATCCGTGAAATGCCTCCACAACGTATTTGACTCTGCTTGCCACCCTGGTAGCGGATCAACCGAAACTGGCCTAACAAAGATCAACGCTGGTTGTAGCGCCAAAGTCAGCTCAACGATTGAAATCACCCCTATTGCAATGACTGCCCGCTTGGAATGGTTGTTACGAAGAATGGTGTAAATCGAGAACGCAGCGAATGCAGTCAGGAAGCCGCCGAATCCGATGAAATAGATAGCTTGACTCAAGTCTAAGTCAAATTCGATGCTTCGAGATTTGGCGGAACGAGCAACCAAGTCGAAGAGAGATTGCCTTACTTGGGGTGAAAAATAGACCACAAGATTAACACTCGCGGCGATAGATCCCAAACAAGCGACCAATAAACATAATTTCTGAACTACGTTTCTAATCTTCAATTCGCGAATATGCCCGATCCCTTCGGTTGCAGCCATGCAGATACCCCATGCAAAAAGCGGAGTCCATTTGGCGGGAAATCGAAACTGCCCGTAGCCAGGTAGAATCGCAATCCAAACATCATAGAGGTTGTATCTGCCCAGGCTACTAAGGACTGCAAGCATGGCTATAAGCAACGTCACCAAAGAGAGGCTATCTCGCAGTCGCACGAACCACCAAGCAAATGCCGAGGCAAGTACCAATGTGCCCACATGAAGGGAAGGGCTCCATATGGATGACTCGACTCCAAATGGAATTAACCAACGAGTGTTTGTCGGAGTCACGTGGCCAAGTACATTTGAAACCAAGACGGTTAGATAGTTCCAGGGGGCTTCGCTATACACGTAAGGGGCTCCTAGGAAATTGCGAACATTCACGTTCGAACCAACATCGACGGGAAAAGCTCTTTCGGATATCTCGAGCCAATAGCGAGTCGGGATGGACTGGATGGATGTAAGCCCTACTGCCAAACTAAATGCGATCAATATCGAGAATGTGGAGAACAAGAACTGCCTTACGCAGTCGGTCGTGGATGCTTGAGCATTCCATCTTACTTGGCATAAGAAAATGCATGCGACGAGCCCGCCGACAATTGCGAGGTGATAGGCCAGTTGGGCATCACCGCCGAAGACTATCATCGCCAATGATAGAGTTAAGCAGCTAATTGCATGACGACTATTTTGCAACGAAGCTCGAAGGTTTAGTAAGACTACAGTGTGTTCAGATTCGCTCAAGCGGACGTTCGTGATCTTTAGAAGACCGAACATTGCGAGTGGTAGCCAAGCTGATCCGACAAGAAAAGGCGGGTTATAGATCTGAAAGAAGACAGGACCGCTCAGCGCGTAGGCCCAACCGGTAAGCTGCAATGCCGCGGATTGTAAACCTAGTTTAGAACCGGAATATATCCACATCGCATAGCTCAGCCAGACATGGATCAATAGAAAACCACCGATGCGCTGCTCGATGTTTCCGACCGGAAGAAGCAAGATGACGCGAATTGGATAGAAGACCATCGAAGTCGGCTCACCAACGATCGAGCACCCAAAACCATCGAGTGGATTCCAAAGAGGAAGAATCTGATCGGAAAATGGAAGTCGAGAGATATACGACCAAAGGGGATAGTAGAAGTGAAGCGTATCACGAAAGCCAAAGAGCAATCCATCCCACCATGTTGGCTTGAAGAGAATTGCCGTGATTAAACAGAATGCGAACGAAAGCCAGTTTTTCGCTAAGAAATCAATAAGCTTCGAACGCATATTCGGGTCAATCTAGGGCGGATGGCAGATTGAAGTCCTACCACCAGTAGCAGAGACGTCCAATTATGGTGTTTCCGACAATTACGGTCCATGACCCAGCTTATAGGATTGCACTATGCAAAGATCTCTGTCACCGCTTGGCCTTTACCATCCTCTGTAACATAGAAGGGACGATTCTCGACCAGGAACTGAGTCTTGGGGCTGATCCCCATAGCGGTCATCATTGTGGCATGTAAATCCATGACACTCACTGGATTCTTGATCGCCAGCAACGGACGCTCCTCGGCCGTTTCGCCGTACATAAATCCCTTTTTGGTTCCACCTCCGAACAAGAGAACGCTCGTTCCGCCCGTGAAGTGACGATGCAGCCCGTAGTGCTTCATCTCAGAAACCTTCTCGACATTAAAGGTCGCTTGGTCGGTTGCATTGGAACCCGGCCGTCCTTCCACAATCGCGTCGCGGCTAAACTCGCTCGCAACAATGATGAGTGTTCTCTCTAAGAGTCCGCGTTCTTCAAGTTCACGTACTAAAGTCGCGATGGGTTGGTCTATCTCTTTGTGTAATCCAGCCACCGTTTCGTGGCCATTGGCGTGTGTATCCCAGTACACGAACGGGACGTACTCGGTAGTCACTTCAACGAATCGTGCACCCGCCTCTATGAGCCTTCGCGCTAACAAACAACCTCGCCCAAATCGTCCTGTGTTGTACTTGTCAAGTATCTCCTTGGGCTCAAGCGAGATGTCAAAAGCTTCACGCTCTTTCGAGCTCAATAATCGATAGGCATTATCGTAGCTCCGAAGCATCGATTCTTGTTGATAGTCGCTCATCAGTTCGCGATTGGGGTTCTTGTCCAATAATTGACGAAACATACGATCTCGGTTCGCAAAGCGTTCCGCGTCCATTCCTTTGGGTGGGCGTACGGACTGAGCGGCTTCTTCCGGAAAAGGGAGATTCATCGGACCGAATTCACTTCCGAAAAAACCTGCGGTGGTAAACGCCTTTAGCTCTTCGACTTCACCAATCCCTTCAAGCCGTTGTCCAATGTTAATAAAGGCTGGAATCACAGGATTGCGAGGTCCGAGCACCTTAGCCATCCAAGATCCGATGTGCGGGCAAGCTACTGTTTGCGGTGGAACATAACCGGTGTGCCAATGGTACTGATGACGCGAATGCAGAATACTCCCTAAGTCCGGCTGCACGGCACTGCGAATCAATGTTGCTCGATCCATGACGCCAGCGATATGCTCAAGCCCTTCGCAGATCTTGATATTGTCCACCGAAGTATCGATTGCGGGGAAGGTGCTGAGCATCGAAGTGATCTCAAGACCGTCTCTGTACGGAGAGTAGCGTTTGGGATCGAAGGTATCAGGTGCTGCCATCCCTCCTGCCATCCAAAGCAAAATGCAAGCGTCCGCTTTGGCAGGTGGATTGATTGATGGAGCGTCCGAGCCGAGGACAAATTGAGGCTGCCCTGTCATGAAAGCGGCCGAACCTGCTGCGGTCAGCTTTTTCAAAAAGTCGCGACGGATCTCGCTTCGATTAACGCTGCATTCAGTTTCGTTTTCCATCGAAGTTCACCTTACTATTTGAAACTCGGGTTGCATGATCACGACCCAAAGTAAATCCTCTATGCCCCGCGCCGAAAGTTCCTTGCCCAGTAAGTCATTCGCAATTGCCAATTCGTCCGAGGTCGGTTTTCTTGCGTACGCCCGAGAGTATAGCCATTGGACTAGCTTATCCTTGCTGGGCCATGAGCCTTTAAGAAGGTTTTCAGCCCCAGTTGCAAGGGTTTGAGCTAGGATCGTTCCGTTGGCTAGTTCCATTGCCTCGAGCGTAGTTAAATCGTTAGGCCGCATGCTGACAATTTGATCGCGGTTGGGACGACCTAATGCCCGCATCATCGGATCGCTCTTAAGCAGAGACGCTCTCACCATCGCTGGTTTGCGTTCGAGTGACCTTGTTAATTCCGATTGGACCTTTGGAACAACCAAAGCCCAAGTTTCTTGAGATGCAACAGGAACAGCAGATTGCCAGTCGTTGGGCTCCTTTACAAACTTACCAAAGTCTTCGGGAATCTGTACTGTCCATTCCCATGTCGAATCGCTGACGATCGAAAGCAAAGGAGATTTATCCTCTTGCTTTTGGGCTTTCGACAGTATCCTGGCCTCAATAAAAAGTCCGGCTGGATTCGGGGTTGTGCCTTGGTTTTCTGCCACGACAAGCAATTCATTATTGCCTACAACTAAGTCTTGTAAGGGAACCACGATTGGAACTTCCCAGCTATCGCCACTCGCTGACTTCTTTCCATTGACATAGAGTGTGAATCGATTGTCGCACGTTACAACCGCGACGGCTTGCCCAAAACCATTCTCAAGCTTGAACCGCTTTCGAAACGATCGCTTTTCGCCTGCTACGTGCGGGGTCGCGAGGCCATCGCTCGACCAAATCCATTTGGCGTTCAATTTTAAGGACGAGGCGATTTCTGGACTGACTTTGCCGCGAACAAAGATTGCGTCCGTACGAGTCGGTGCCGCATCAGTCAGTTGCCAAACCGAGTCTGCGAACTGCTCAGCGGTGAGTCGCTTGGCTCTCGGTCCGCCATAACGATACTCGCGCGTCTCAGCGTCCACTGTCAGTAACTCTGACTGGCTTTGGTAAGCGGCCGAATTAGCAATAAGCCGAAGTGTATGTTTCAGATCGTAGCCGTTAGCCGCGAAATCGCTCGCCAACATGTCTAATAAATCGGTATTCCAGGGTTCTGATTGCATGGAATCAGTTGGGTGGACAATCCCTCGTCCCATCATTCGATGCCATAGTCGATTGACGATAGTCCGGGTAAAACGACCATTGTCTGGATGAATCATGAGTGCCGCGAGCTGCCGGAGACGCTCATCTGGTTGTGCGGTTGCATCGATATCCCCAAGCTCTGGAAAGAGCCATTTGGCTTTGGCTGTTCGGCCAATTGCTTTGTCACATCGGTGAATCTCAAGATCGCGCGTGGAATAGATTGCAGCTAAACCGTAGGCTTCGTCCAGTTTCCATCGATCGACAAAGCTATCATGGCAAGAGGCACATTTCAAATTGATTCCGAGTAATGACTGAGCAACGCTCTGAGCAAACTGGATCTCGACTGTTTGTCCTGCACTCACTTCACCTCGCCATTTAATTCCTTCGATGAACCCTCGACTTTCGTCTGTTGGGGGCGCAATAAGCTCGCTGACAAAGCGATCGTAGGGCTTATTGTTTAAGAGCGAACTGTATAGCCACCCACTGATTTGCTTACGACCTCCCGTGATGAATCCGGTACCATCGTAGTCATTGCGCAGAAGGTCGTTCCAAAAGGTCAGCTAATGTTCGGCATACGCTTGATCGTCTGCGAGTAAGACATCGATCAAATTCTCTCTTCGATTGGCCACATTATCTGTTAGAAAGACCTTGAGTTTCGCTGAGTCTAAAAGCAATCCATTCAAGTCCTGGGAGATTCTTCGTGCAAAGGTCGAGTCTGAGGCAGGGCTAGGCGTTGGCAATTCAACCAAAGCAAGGTAGTTATCGATGACTCTGTCAATTGGATTGGTCCGGCCATTGCGAGATGCGGGAAGTACTGGTGTTCGCGGTTTTAGAGGTGGTTCGTACGATGGAGCCTTGAATGCAAAACCATCTTCCCAAATAGCTCCACCATCGATCCATCGTTTTAACAAGTCTACCTCGGAAGTTTGTAGACGCGGACCTTCGGGTGGCATGCGTTCACCTTCGACCGTCGATGTGATAAGATCGATCATTCGGCTCGCGTCAGATTTCCCGACTTCAAGGACCGGACCATTCTCACTTCCTTTTAAGAGTTCTAGACGCGTGTTGATTGAGAAACTCCCCTTTCGATGGTCGCCTACGTGGCATTCCTCGCAGTGTTTACGCAGTATGGGAACAATCTCATGCGAAAAATCGATTATCGCCGGCTCGTCGGCTTGAATGGAGTTGGGAATAGCGACCAACAGCCAAACGCACCTCAGCGGATTACAAAGGAAAACCCGTGAGAAACTAGCAATCATAGAAAAGGTTTGCCCGTTCACGGGGTTGAAAGTAATAGTGATTTCGGATCGCTTACTTTGAATTATCTTTGCATGGCTAACAAGGATGTCATTATTGCAGAAATGAAGCAGCTTGTAGAGAAGCAAGCCACGCAGATTCTTACGCTGATGATGGAAGTAGAGCAGCTCAAGCCTAGTATGGTGTCGGTCTCCCGATGTAAAGGTGAGGCGTCAAGAGGTTCGATTGGAGTAGGAACCATCGCGTTGTCGGGCGACAATGTCGATCGAGCGTAACTGACCAAGTTGCTAGAAAAGCATGGGGGCGCAATCGCGAGTGTCGCCCGACAAGCTGGTTTGTCGCGGCAAGGGAGGAATAAGCTACTCAAACGTCACAACATCGACGCCGACGATTTTAGGTAGCGGAACGCGTCAAAAGTTTCGACTTTGCAAAAGAGTCACCAGCTCAATGTCTTACCAGACGACAACAACATCATTAGTTCAGATCGTAGCTACCAAGTGTACTCAGCTCCGACCGTGAACCCTGTGTAGAGTACCTCGCCATCGTTTTGGACGCTCACGGTCCGGACCTGATTTGGGTTGCCTGACAAAAGCCCCGGTGCCTGGGAATTGACATTCTCAGGAGCCAATGCCACGTTGTCGACATACAGCAATTGGTATGACGAACGAACCGTCCAAGCATAGGTTAGTCGGTAGACTCCCGATACCGACCATTGCGTAAGATACGCTGTACGCCCGTCAGAAGCTCTTTCATTGACCGCAGGAATTCCCGATGAGGCAGTTGAACCCAACGAATTTGCGAAGATTTGAGTCTGCTGTACCGCGTGATTGCCATAAACTCCGGTCTTTAATTCCGTGCCCAATTTGATTCCGGGGACAAGATTCAGCCAAAGATCTCCCCCAATCTGGAAACCCGTTAGCTGATTCTGAGTAGACGTTATGTTGTCAAAAAACCGAGGTCCATTGTCAGCCGCAGTATTGTTATTTTCACCACGTGCGCTAAATGTCAGTGATTCGTCGAGCTGGAAGTATCGAATTCCGGCAAGGCATGATCCTTGTAAGAACCCAGAAGGCTCGACCCAACGTCTACGGAAGTTTACTTCACCATTGTTAAAGGCAGACTCGTAGTTGAGCGAATGCGTAAATGAGCGATCTGGATCATCATATCCATTGAATGGACTTGTTCCGAAATCGCTGATGAAAGAGTACAGGGTAGCGCTGCCGACTGGGCTACTAGTCACGGTCGATGTTTCATTCCACTTGTTCAACCCGAAATAGACTGCTTCTAAGTTAGATCCCGGCCCCACTTGTACGTTTGCTTGCAAGGCTAGACCTGCTTGAAAATTATCTAGATCAACGTTGTCGCTGGTAAGCACATAATTGTTTGTCCCCAACCCTTGAGTACTAAAGTCGAACCTTGCTGCCCCTTTTGTTCTTTGAAACGCGGTTGCTTCCGCACTGAAGTCGAACCAACGCTGTGATGCGACTCCCCCCTCGCCGTAGGGAGTTAAGATCGCTGCGAGAAGTCCCCGAAACCGCCCTTGGCATCCACCGAATAGTGATCTTACAGAACGTCCATCGCCAAAAGTTCCCCCATTGCATCCCAGTGGACCGCATCCGTTACCGATTCCACCCGACATTCCACAAGGGCAACCGGCAACAGACTGGCCGTCAAAGGGCGCTCCAGCCATCGAGCATGCTCCTCCGTGCATTCGTCCACCGCCGAGGATTCCACTCCCCATCAGGCCCCCGTCTTCCATTCCATCTCCATACCCGCCAACTCCACCTGGGACCTCGCATCCATAAGGTACATTACAGCTTACAGCCCCCATGCCAGCGTGCTCCGAAGCAGCCATCGAATAGGCAGCAGGACTGACAAATCCCTCTGGGGGGCCGAAGCTAGGTTGCTGATAAGCGGCCATCTGGGCCATCTGATAGGCTTGAAAATCGGGTGGCATCGCAGCGTTCTGCGAGCCGGCGTAACTTGCCTCTTGAGCATCTTTTTTGATGCTAGCAAAGCTCGCAGGCTTGAATACGCTTCCACCTTTCGACATTGTCCCATCAGCGAACGCTGGCGAGACGCAGGCCGCAACAGCGAGTCCTACGGAAAGGTTTTGAGACCAAAGGTTGAGCAACTTCATGGATTAATCTCCAGCGGCACACTGGTAAATTATTCGTCCGCTAAGGCGAATAATGTTAGCCACCCCCCAAACTCGGACTTACCTATTGCTAGGCAAAACAGCGGTGGCCTTACTACGGGTTCTACAGTGACGTCCACGAAACGACGCCTTGTCACCCGTCATAGTCGGATTTATCGGCAGGACCCTCAGAGAAAGTTCGCACAAAAGATTCAGATTTATCGATACAGTCCGCACGTCCATATATGTTCGATGCTGGGCTCTCGCCTAGATGCCTAAAGATTTTAGAAGTTTTTGGTTCGAGCGAGCACCC
>Ga0105045_10000179_pt1 | contig 39805 bp, 22 predicted proteins | sample MAT02_FD_78089 | JGI IMG/M metagenome (GOLD analysis project Ga0105045, IMG submission 78089) | Freshwater microbial communities from Lake Fryxell liftoff mats and glacier meltwater in Antarctica - MAT-02 (megahit assembly) | ecosystem: Environmental > Aquatic > Freshwater > Ice > Liftoff...
GAAACCAGAAACATTTCTTCCTGGTGCAAGAATTGGTGCACAATTACCAGCAAAAGTAACTAGATTAGGTATAACGTAGTCACATGCACCTGGTGCAAGTACTATGTTTTGGTCTTGTGGGCAGATCAATATACATGGCCGAGGAATTACGGTAATAATTTGTGATCTTGAAGCTGTACAGCCCGCTAAACTTGTAACTGTAACTGTATATGTAGTGGTTACTAACGGCATTACTGTGATTGCTGCTGTTGTAGCACCAGTTGTCCACAAATAAGTACCACCACCACTTGCAGTAAGCGTAGCTGGGTCGCCATCATAGATAGTTGCATCATTGCTGATACCACCCGACGTTTCTGTAACTGCTATTGCAACTACTGGAAGTGGATTAACGGTAATAACTCTGATAGCTGTCGCTGTGCAACCAAACGCATTAGTAACTGTAACCGTATAAGTTGTCGTGGCCACAGGTGCTACTGTGATAGAGGTCGTTGTTCCCCCTGTACTCCATGAGTAGGTACCACCGCCTATACCAGTGATTGTCGCACTTGCACCCACACAGATTGATCCGTCGTTTGGTGTTGTGCCTGATGTCTCTACTACCGTAGTACTTGCCGTTGGAATTGGATTAACTGTAATGGTAAACATAATTGGAGAACCTGTACATGTAACACCATTTGCTACGACTGAAGGTGTAACTGTAATAATTGCAATTTGGGGAACAACACCTGTGTTAATTCCGACAAAAGAAGCAATACTTCCATTTCCTACAGCTGCTAAACCTATAGATGGATTGTTATTAGCCCATGAATAAGTTACCCCTGTTGGTGTACCTACAAAATTAATAGCTGTTGTAAACTGTCGTGCACACAATACTTGATTTTGAACCGCAGTAACCGTAGGAGTTACACCAACATTAATTACCACTTGTGATGGATTACTAGTACATCCAGTTACAGGACTTACACAATTCACCCAAATTGTTTGTGGTGAATTAGAAGAAACTGTCATCGGATCATAAGAATTACCCGTGGCAACTGGAACTGCAGTTGGATTGATTTGAGGATTTACATTATACCAATTATAGGTTGCACTATTTTGATAAGAAGCAGAAACTACTAAATTATCGATTCTAAGAGTACCTGTAAGATTTGAAGCACCAAAATAATAAATTCTATATGTCGTCGCTGTATTAAGAGGTATAGCTCCACCTGCAATTGAACACGATGATGGCGTAGTACCAGTTAATAAAGGAACGCTAGGCACAGCAGCAGTTACTAATGCCCAAGACATTGGGCCAGTACCTGAACTTCTATGTCCAAAAGAAATATTATTAACGCCATTCAAAGTAAAGCCCGGAAGTACAGAGCCAATACTAAATTCAAAATACTCCTGACTAGCGATCGCATTTGCTAATGTAGAATTTGTAACTTCATATCCAGCAGAAGTTATGGAAGCGGTACATCCAGATCCTGTAGCTTGAGGACCAACACTATTCAAACCACTGCCAGCTATAAATACATTTCCGTTATTAGAAATAACCATATTGTTGCTAATGCCCGGGTTTGTGATTCCATTTTCAAAATCCCAAGTAGTAGTTACAGGCAATGCTGCAGTTTGAACAGTAATTAATGTACTGCCTCCCGTACATACATTTATAGTTGCAGGTACATTTGGAGGTGGAGGTATTTGATTTACAATAATATTTATTTGTCCTACAACAAAACAATCACCAGCAGTTTGATATCTAACAAAAATTGTTGTAGTAATGCTTATCGCAGTTAAACCAGTCGTTATTGGATTAGTATTGTTTTGTGCTTCTAACATTGTAGCGTGATAACTCACTGTACCACCTATTGGCATCTGTCCGAGAGAAACTGTAGATATATTTATAGTATTAGGTTGACATATTGCAGCTGGCTGGATTATATTTAATGTGGGGTTATCATTTACAGTAACTATAACCTCAGAAGGCTCACTCTCACACATATTAACCATATTGCATGTAGTTACCCAAATAGTTTGTGGGCTTTGGCCTACTGTAGTCATCGGATCGTAAGATGTACCCGTAGCAACTGGTGTTGAACCTGAATTATTACTAGGATTTACGTTATAAAATTTAAATGAACTTTCATTTATTGAATAAGACGCACCAATTAAAACATTATCAATTCTTAATGTTCCACCTGCATTTGTTGCAGCCCAATAATAAACTCTATAACATGTACTTGAATTTAAGGTAAATGCACCACCCGACATTTCACAAGAAGTTGACATTAGCATTCCTGAAAGTACTGGTGTTGTCAAATCATTAGAAGCAACAACTACCCAGTTTACTGGACCAGTTCCTGATCTTCTATGACCAAAATCAAATGAATTTACACCAGTAAATGTCCTTCCTGGTAATGCTGTACCGGTACAGAATTGGAAATACTCGCTATCAGCTACTGCATCTGCCAAACTTGCATTTGTGATATCGTAACCTGCTGAAGATATAGAAGCTGAACAACCTGAGCCTGGTACTTGTGCATTTACACTTGTTAAACCTGAACCAGATACTTGAACTGGACCATTTGCAGCAACAGAAGGTACTGAACTTATTCCCATACCTGTTATTCCTGCTTCAAAGTCCCAAGTAAAATTACTTGAAGCTGTCGTAGAATTTATTGGAGTAGGTGTAATTGTAGTGTTACCGCCTTGACAGACTGTGATATTAGTCGTCACTGGTGTATCCGGAATGATACATACTCCTGGCACAGTCGTAACTGCCGCTGTAGTTGGACTTGAAACAGTATTGTCTATATCACAATTACATCTGGTCTCTATAGTTTGAGCTGGACCAGTTTGTGCATAAGTAGGCAAAGTAGCTGACCATGCACCACCATTTAATCTATATTGTAAAGTAGCACCTGTAGGACATGGTGTTCCTGTAGGTGCTGTAATCACACCACCTGCAACTGTACATCCTGTTCCACATGTACTATTGGTGATGGTTACATTGGCTGGCGCTATTGTTAAGGATGGACAAGTTGGGCATATCGTAGGTGCTGTTATAGCTGTAGCATTGCTACTAAAACAACCTGTCGTATTATCTGTACATCTTGCAAATACTATCAAAGCACTTGTAGTATAGGTTGGCACTGTTGTACTCCATGGTCCTGCTACACTTGTCGCCCACTCTAGCGTTGTACCCGTTCCACATCCCGTTCCACTAATTGTACCCATTGTAGATGGACATACATTGTTAGTAATCGTGATCATTGGTGCGGTAGGGTTAGTACAAACTCCTGGCACAGTAGTAACTGCCGCTGAAGTTGGACTTGAAATAGTATTGTCTACATCACAAACACATCTAGTCTCTATAGTTTGAGCTGGACCAGTTTGTGCATACGTAGGCAAGGTTGTTGACCATGCACCACCATTTAATCTATATTCTAAGGTAGCATCTGCTGGACATGGTGTGCCTGTAGGTGCTGTAATCACACCACCTATAACTGCACATCCTGTTCCACATGTACTATTGGTGATGGTTACATTGGCTGGCGCATTTGGTAAGAATGGACACTCAGGTGGACAATCTGAGGTTATAATAGAGCTACCAGACAGCTCGCTATCCGGAACAGCACAACTATTTGCATCAATTACGGATACTAAGGTATAGGTACCTGGTGAGAAGATACCAATACTAGGTGCATCACCAGAATTAAAATTATTAAATGTAAAGTCTGAAAACCCATCAGTAATTACAACAATAAATGGTCCGACTCCTCCAGTAATATTGACAACTGCAAAATTGCCTAGATTGGTTTCTTCACAAAAAGTGCCGTCTCCAATAATAACTGCCATTGTTGGACATGATGTAACCGAACATGGAGCAATAGCTGGGACATTTAATGTCGCAGAACAAGCAACAGTTGACCCTGAAAAACTTGCGGTAATGACACCTGATATATTATTTGCAGGTAAAGTTATTCCTGTAAAGGTATAACAGGTAAGTGAATTCATCATACATGAAGTAACTGTATTTGCTACTAATAACGCACTTCCAGTACCTGAAAGCACTAAATTACCTATAGCTGGAGCATTTGAGTAACATATTTCTACACTCGCAGTGTAAAAATCATCAGAAGCATCACTTGCTGTACCATTATTATTACAAGCGGTAACATCTATGAGCGTAGCCGATGAAATATCACATGGTATCGAGAAGTTACTACAAGGTGTAGGAGCTGGAGGGGCAGCAGTTCCTGTCCAGTTAGCAGCGTTGTTAACTACAGGTAGTATTAAAGCCGCAGAATTTTGAGTTGCAACAGAACCACAAGATCCACCAGGACCTGTAAAACTTACATTGTCTATAGTACCACCTGAGTCACTAACCGATACTGCATTAAGACCATTTGTCAAACCAGCTGGCAAAGCTGAATTATTTGCAGTTGTTGCATTTGCTGCCCAGTCGGTTCCAAGAAGATTTATGGCAGCAATCGGAGTAGCAGAAGCAGGTGTACCAGTAAATGCAATGATTTGATCACCAGAAGCAGACAAACTAAATGAACCTGTTATCGGTGCTGAACTTACAGCTGATAAAGTTCCAATAGTTACACTAGGTGTCGCTGTTTCTGCATTTGTAATAGCCACAGATGTTCCTGCATTTACACCGCTAGCAGGTACTGTCCATTTCCAAGCACCTTCGCCTGTTCTAAAACCACCTGCTGACAACCAACCACAATCTGTAAAGCTTATCTCTGCGCCACCTGCTAGGTTCTGAAGAACTACAAAACTAAAATTATCCGGATTATCTGTTTGCATTAAAGTAAATGCGATAGACCCAACGGGAGGTGTACTAAAGCAAAGTGTCACCATAGCAGTACATGTAGTAATAGTCACACTCGTTGTGGTTGTAAATACTGGGCATCCGCCACTTGCAGCTATCGTGTAAGTAACGGTATAAGTTCCTAATGTACTTGTAGATGGATTGATTTCACCTGTACTTGCATTGATTGTCAACCCTGCTGTAGAACTATAAGTTCCACCTGCACTTCCTGTTCTGGTAACTGCACCTACTGTAACTGTGCTACAGAATGGACTGCCTGCATAACTAATAGTGGCACTTGGTGCTGTAGTAATAGTTACACTCGTCGTGGTTGTAAATACTGGGCATCCGCCACTTACAGCTATCGTGTAAGTAACAGTATAAGTTCCTGCTGTACTTGTAGATGGATTTATTTGACCTGTACTTGCATTGATTGTCAACCCTGCTGTAGAACTATAAGTTCCACCTGCAGTTCCTGTTCTGGTAACTGCACCTACTGTAACTGTGCGACAGAATGGACTGCCCGCATAACTAATAGTTGCACTTGGTGCTGTAGTAATTACCACCGTTATACTTTGAGCGCATCCACCACTTACAGTCAGTGTATAGGTAACAGTGTAAGTACCGGCTGTACTAGTTGCTGGATTGATCTCACCAGTAGAGCTATTAATTGACAAACCTGTAGGGGTTGAAGTAAAAACACCCCCAGCTGTTGTAACTGTTGGTGTAACAACAGCTGTAGATGAGCAATACGAAACGGTATTAAATGGCATAACACTAACTGATGAAGTGGTACCATATATAAATGATGCATCACAACTTGAAGTTATCGTCAAAGGTTTAAAATTATTACTAAAAAGCTTGCATTGGTCTAATGCTAAAACAGCTGCTAAGGTTTGCCCTACAAAAGTACTAGGATCAACTGTTGTTGGTGGATTTGCAGCAGCACTATAATAACTAATACCATATATATTATATGAACCAGCTACTAAAGCAATAAAATCTGATGTCGCATTTACTGCCGTAATAATATTTGTAGTCGTATTTACAGCTGCATAAGTGTAACTGTAATTAGCTGGTGGAGGGGGATTATTTAAATAAATTTTTGCACCTGATGGACCAGAAATATTAATTGTTCTGGTGGTACCTGTTGCTGCAAAAAATACACCTACATACTCACCACAAGCTAAAGTTAATGACAGATCAAACTGACTAGTAAAACTAACCGAACCGCCTGCTACGCCATCAATATCCCAAACACTCGAACCAATGTAGTTTGTACAAGGTGTGGCTGCTGTATAAGAACCGCTATAAATAGAAAAAAATGACGCTGCACCCAAATTAAAATTATAAGTACCAGCTTCAGATATCTTAAACCTAAAAGTCGCATTTCTATCACCAAAATTGCCACTTGCACAAGTTCCTGCCCCAGGACTTGCAGGCGTAAGATTATAGCTACTGTTAACATTTGAGCCTGCAGTTGTTAAGGTAACTGAGGTAATTTCAGATCCAAAGGATTGGGTCAAACCTAAATTAAGCATAGAACTACCTACAGGAAGAGTCATTGCGTTTGCGGGGCACACATTACTTACCGAAGCTTGACAAGCTGAGGTAACTGTAAAATTAACATTAGATACATCAAAAAACTTAACACAACTAATACAATTTGTTTCAATTTTTACTCTTGCAGAAGTACTTGCTGCTACATTGTTAGGCAAAGTAACAGTTTCAGTGCCATCATTGCTAGTGCTACTAGCTAATGTGTATGGATACGAATTACCACCATCCGTAGAAAGCAAAATCCTAAGATCATTACATATCGTGTTGGTAGAGTTGACTGCCCAAGTTACTGTTAAGTTTGCTCCAGCTGCCACTGTAATTGCAGTATTTGGACTTGTGACAGTAAAAGGACCTGCTGTACCAGATACAACAATGGCAATGTCAGAACAATTAGTTCCTCCACCATTGGCATTATTATCTCTAGCCGTTAGTCGAAAAGTCAAATTTCTACCAGCTGTAGGTAAGCATTCACCTACAGTATTTACTGGTGTAGCATTTGCATTGTTTAATATATATTGTAAAGAAGGAAAAATTCTATTATTTGAACTACTCGGAGGGTAGCTTCTAAATATAGGACCAGTAGTACTTCCGCAAGCTACACTAGGCGCGCCATGAGGTGGTCCAACGTTATATTGTTCCCACGTGTAAGTAATGTTATCCCCATCAGAATCTGAACCACTTCCTATCAACTCAAAAGGAGTATTTAATGGTATGGTAATAGGTGCTGTAGCGCTACATGAATTAGCCATTACAGTTGGTGGAGTATTTCCAGATGCAGATGAAGATGCACATGAATTACCTGATCCCGTTGCATACGCCACGATTTGGGCTAAACTAGATGCATGAAAGTAAGGGTCGGTGTTAAATATAGTATTACCGCCATTGTCGGTAAGGTTATGAGTACTACAAATACCAGGATAAGCCATAAGTGTAGTACCTGATCCAGGCTCATAAGATGTTGAAGGATTAATACCTGATGCGCAAAAATTAGCGTTACCATTAAAAGTATGGGTAGCATTAAACTGGTGTGCGCATTCATGGACAACGATACTCAAAAAACCGTAACCTGGTGTAGGGTTTCCTTGACTCCAAGCTCTGGCTTTAAGGGGGAATGTTCCACTATTATTACAAACTACCCCTAAACCAGCCTCACCTGCACCACCACCACCACCAGGATTATGGAAAACATGACCTAAATCGTACTCACTTGACACAAAATATGCTGCAACAACTTCCGCAGCATAAGTAGCACTCGCACCTCCTGGAGGTATTATATTAAAAGTAGCTGTTTCAGGTCTAATAGTAGCGATAAATTCTACAGCTGCTTCTCTTTTATATATAACAGACATATTACTCACTACGGTAGTTGCAGATGCTATTGCTGCCGCCCCACCACCATTCTGCGCTTCGAATTCATCAGTGATTACTACACCGATTCTATATGATCTAAGTGTAGCACCATTTGCAGTATTTCTAGAACCACCAGAAGAGCTAGGTCTAAAAGATGTATGATCTGTCAAACATTCAAAACCTTCTGCAACCCCATAACTTACTTCGTAAACATTTGCAGAAGACCATTCGATCATTACTGCTTTACCATACTTACGTAACAACATACCGCTAAACTTTCCATCATGAATAACTAAATTCAGATAATGATCAGGATTAGATACTGAGTAAAGGGTCACAGTTACAATGCTCGGATAGTTACTTTGCATTTCGTCACTCATTACATTATTTCTAAAACTATAATAAGTTGTAAAATTTCCTTGAGGGTCAGGAATATCCATTCTCACACCTGAAGTCAAAGAAATATTTTCTGTGAAAACAGGGGAATTAGATAGTTCCGTAATTTTTTGACTTGTAACAGAAAATTCAAATGTTTTGGTTAAATTATCCTGAGCATGGAGGTTGCTAACTAAAAGGAAACTTAAGACAAAATACAACTTTGCTAATACATTAAAGTTTTTCATTCTTAGGTTGAGTTATGGTATTAAATAACTAATTGCTATAATGCAATAAAAGTACAAACACGCTCAATATGAGAGTATTCGTTTAGGTTCTAAATTGGGTCAAAAGTAATAAAGATGTTTTTGCTTTCCAAATATAAAAGCAATTATAATTGATATAAATTAAATATTTATATAATATACTGTTAATCAATACTTAAAATATATAAAGTCAGATATAAATAATATTTAGGTAATATCAGAATTAGCCCAAATTGGATAAAAAAAAACTACTTTTCAAAAAAAAAATATAGTAATTTTATAGATCGTAAAATGAGAATAGAAAATAATGTATTTTTGCCCATCCCTAGATTTATAAAAATTAATATCGAGCGGGTTCATGATAATTAATTTTATAAAAGCCGAACACTATTATTCAAATAAAAATATAATGTCTTATGAAATTCAATAGCAAACTTATATTCAGTATAACCTCGGTATTGATTTTGATTCTCATTGGCTATTACATGATGGACATAGTAACATATATACTCATCGCATGGGCAATATCAATGATAGGTGCACCTTTTGTAGTGTTGCTTCGTCGGTTTATGGGCAAAAATGCAGCAGCACTTTTCACATTAAGTACCCTAGTAGGTATATTTTGTTTGCTAATCTATCTTTTTGTACCACCACTGGTTAACCAAATAAACAATCTGTCAAAAATTGATTACAGAAATGCTATCAATAGCCTAGAAGAACCCATAAGAGATTGGGAAAATTGGTTGGTAAATAAAAAGATGATGATCAACGAAAATGATGAAGTAGTTAACCCAAATGAAGATAATACTTTTGCAGAAAATATAGAAAGTAGATACCCAGCACTAATACTAGATACACTTCACATAATGAATGACTCAACTTTATCGGTCACCAATATAAATATTTCGCTTCAGCTCCCAAGTACTGAGCCTATAGAACCAGTAACCTATTCAAAGGATAATGGAGAAAACTCTTTTTTTAATCAGCTAAAGAGAACAAGCAGTAATTTTTTAAACCCAGAACGTATCAAAAGTATTTTTAGGTCTTCTGTGCAATCGTTAGGAGATGTAATCATAGCGTTATTTGCTATATTTTTTATTTCCTTTTTCTTTCTCAAAGAACAAGGCTTGTTTGACAAAATTCTTACCTCTGTAGTTCCTACACGATACGAAAAACATACTACGCAAGCTTTAGACGAAACCAGCAAGCTTTTGATAAGGTACTTTATAGGTATTTTAGTTCAGGTCAGCATAGTTTCGTTTACCGTATCAGTAAGTCTGAAACTCATAGGTGTGGACAATGCATTGCTGATAGGATTTTTTGCTGGACTAATGAATGTCATTCCATATATAGGACCGATTATTGGTGCTTCATTTGGTGCTATGATTGTACTTTCGTCCAATGTCGAACAATTGTTTTACGTACACACACTGCCATTATTATCACAAACTTTGATTGTTTTTTTGGTAGTGCAAATACTTGACAATGTGATCTTACAACCATTGATATTTAGTAAAAGTGTAAAAGCACACCCGCTAGAGATATTCATAATAGTACTAGTAGGAGCTAAAGCAGCTGGTATATTGGGTATGGTGTTGGCTATACCATTTTATACAGCATTTAGAGTTGTGGCGAAGGTATTCTTAAGCGAATTTAAAGTTATTCAAAACCTTACAAAGAACTTATAATCTTTTCGGGTAAATCATTAATACTCGTAAACTATGACTTCACCATCACAATGGATAGAAATCTTACTTCTATCTGAAGGTTCTACTTTGCCTATGATTTTGGCATCGACATCGAAAGATTTAGAAATAGCTATCAGCTGTTTTGCTGTATCAAGGTCAGACACATAACATTCCAGTCGATGTCCCATATTAAATACTTGAAACATCTCTCTATATGCTAGTCCGGACTCTGCTCTTATAAGGCTAAACAAAGGTGGTATTTCAAATAGGTTGTCCTTAATGATGTGTATATCGTCCCCCATAAACTTGCTGACTTTGGTCTGACCACCACCACTACAGTGTATTATTCCTGTGACATTTACACGGTGATTGTCTATAATCTCTTTGATTATAGGAAGATACGTTCTGGTCGGTGACAATACTAGTTTGCCTATGTCTAGTGATTCTCCATCGATGTCGATTTTGTCAGTCAACAACTTAGAACCGTTAAATACTACCTCGTCAGGTATAGAATTATTAAATGCTTCAGGATACTTTGAGGCATATACCTTAGCAAACACATCGTGTCTAGCTGATGTCAATCCATTACTGCCCATACCGCCGTTATAATTGTCCTCGTAGGTAGCTTTTCCAAAAGAGCTAAAACCAACAATCAAGTTTCCTGGTTTGATATCGATATTTATAACATTCTTTTTCTGCATGCGTGCAAAAGTTGTAAACCCCACATCTAACGTTCGCACTATATCTCCTACATCAGCTGTCTCACCACCTGCAAGCGTGATGCCAATACCATATTTAGCCAGTTTGTCAAGGAAATCTTGCGTATGATTGATCAATATACTGACCACTTCTGCTGGAATCAATGTTCGATTGCGACCGATGGTAGAAGACAATACTATATCGTCGATGCAGCCGATGCAGCCCATATCGTCTATATTCATTACGATGGCGTCTTCTACGATTCCTTTCCAAACGGATAAGTCGCCAGTCTCTTTCCAATACATGTATGCTAAACTGGTTTTGGTACCAGCGGTATCTGCGTGCATCACATTGCAAAATTGATGGTCTTTACCTACGATATCAGGGATGACTTTACAGAATGCATTAGGAAAAAGTCCTTTGTCTATGTTCTTAATGGCATCATGTACTTCGTGTTTACTAGCTGATACACCTCTCAAGTCGTATTTTAATTGCTCGTTGCTCATAAATTGAATTTCTACAAGATTTTCGCAAAGATAATATTAATAATAAATAATAAGTTTAATATAAATAATATAATTTCTGATTAATACATAGTGATGATAAGATAGAAACGATCATTATTGTGTGATTTAGAAATCAAAAACATGTAATATTACGACAAAATGCAAGAAAGTGAGTGGAAAAACAAACATAATCCGATAATATTTACTAACATTGTAACTTCAAAGTAATTTTTGTATAAATAGAAATTTCCACAAATGAAATATTTTTTATTAACCATAGCAGTTCTTTTTACTTTTAGTATAAATGGCCAATACAGAAAGTCAGATTTAGAAAAGTATAAGGCAAAATATGGTGTAAAAATATTGGGTGGTTACGTCAATCTAAGGCCTGAAACTACCTATGTGGGAAATGAGCGTGACCAAATCGTACATCAAATTGCGCTAACAGACGCAACTCCACAAATGGCAATAGGTTTGTGGGGTCAAAAACGTTTTGGTTGGTTGTATGCTGAGGGCAATATCTTGTATTCGCACTATGGGATGAATTTCGATGTGACGACATATATGATTGAAAATATACAAACTAGACGCATGCAGGAAAATTTTGGTTATCTAGATTTACAGATTATGGGCGGTGTAATATCTAATGGTTTCAGACTGGCTGTTGGTCCAGTGATGCACTTACTCGTAAACCAAAACTCGGAATTAACTACCCTATCTAATTATAACCAAAAACTCAGAGATGTCAGTTATGGTTTTAGTGTAGGTATAGGTTACGATATCGGTAGATTCAGCTTTGATCTAAAGTATGACAAAGCATTTCGTACCATAGGTGATCATATTTATTATAGATATAAAAAATCTCAGTTTTTAGAAACACCAGATAGCATTACATTTTCAATAGCCTACGCCATTTTTTATTAGCAAATTACTATAAACTTTTCTTTAGTCTTATTATTTCATCTCTCAGTTGAGCTGCACTAATAAAATCAAGGTCTTTGGCTGCTTTTTTCATTTTGACCTCAGTATTAGATATAAGTTGGGCGATATCGTCTTTTGCCATAAAAGCAATATTGCCTTCAGCAGCTATGCTATGATCGTCAGGATGTGGCTCATAAATCTTAGGTTTTACGCCTCTGATGTCAAGTATAGATTTTTGATTCATAATCTCTTCCTTAGTTTTAAAAATGGTAGTAGGCGTTATGTTATGGTCTAAGTTATATTGAATCTGCACCGCACGTCTTCTATTGGTTTCATCCATAGTTTTTTGCATACTATCGGTGACTTTGTCTGCATAAAAGATAACCATTCCATTAGAGTTTCTGGCTGCACGACCTGCTGTTTGCGTCAGTGATCTAGCGTTTCTCAAAAAACCTTCTTTGTCAGCATCTAATACGGCGACCAAAGAAACTTCAGGCAAATCAAGGCCTTCGCGCAGTAGATTGACACCGACGAGTACATCAAATTCACCTAGTCTCAAATCTCGCAGTATCTCTACCCTGTCTAGCGTGTCTACTTCTGAATGAATATATCTAACTTTGATATTGAGTTTGGTGAGGTACTTGGTCAATTCCTCTGCCATACGCTTAGTCAATGTAGTTACCAGCACACGCTCATCAGCTTCTATGCGCTTATGAATTTCGTCTAGCAAATCATCTATTTGGTTGATACTAGGTCTCACTTCTATAGGTGGATCTAGCAATCCAGTAGGTCGTAGGATTTGCTCTACGACTACACCTTCAGTAGTTGCTAGTTCATAGTCACCGGGCGTTGCACTTACGTAGATCACTTGATTGGTTACAGACTCAAATTCATCAAAATTCAATGGTCTGTTGTCCATCGCTGACGGCAATCTAAACCCATAATTAACTAGATTGATCTTTCGCGCACGATCGCCTCCCCACATACCACGAACTTGTGGGAGTGTAACGTGGCTTTCGTCAATAACCGTCAGGTAGTCATTAGGGAAATAATCCAAGAGGCAAAAAGGTCTAGTATCTTGTTTTCTACCATCAAAAAACCTAGAATAATTTTCTATACCATTGCAGTAACCCAACTCTCGGATCATCTCTAAGTCAAAAGTCACACGTTCCTTTATCCGCTGTGCTTCTAAATACCTACCTTCGGCCTGAAAGAACAATTCATGGTTATGCAACTCGTCTTCTATCTGTCTGATTACAAAATTCAACCTATCTTTGGGTGCTACATAGAGATTAGCAGGAAAAATCGCTGCATCATCCATCGCCTTTATTTTTTTGCCACTTTCTAGCTCGAGTTGCTCAATCTGCTCAATCTCGTCGCCAAAAAATATAACACGATAACCAAAATCGGCATAAGGCAAATGAATATCTACCGTGTCGCCTTTGACCCTGAAAGTACCACGCTTGAAGTCAGTCTCCGTTCTTGAGTACAAGCTACTCACCAAGGAGTATAGAAAGGAATTTCGGCTTATAGTCTGTCCTCTATTTATACGAATGATTCCTGTTTTGTAATCCTCGGGATTACCCATACCATAGATACATGACACCGACGATACGATGATCACATCCCTACGTCCAGATAACAACGAAGAAGTAGCGCGCAGTCGAAGTTTATCAATCTCTTCATTGATAGCCAAATCCTTTTCTATATAAGTATCCGAATGTGTGATGTAGGCCTCAGGTTGGTAATAATCATAATAAGAAACAAAATACTCAACTGCATTGTCTGGAAAAAATTCACATAATTCGGCGTATAATTGAGCTGTCAAGGTTTTGTTATGTGTCAAAACCAAAGTAGGTCTTTTTACATTAGCTATCACATTGGCCATAGTAAATGTCTTGCCTGAGCCTGTCACACCTAGCAATACTTGTGCTTTATCCCCTTTAAAAAGACCTGCAGTTAACTCTTTGATCGCCTTTGGTTGGTCACCAGTGGGTGAATAATGCGAAATAAGGTTAAAAGCCATGAATCAGAGTTAAAGTTTGTAAACTTATAGTTTCAATACAAATACAATATAATAATAGTTTGAGACCAAAATAGTTTTGCACTCAACATTAAATCTACTTGTAAATGCAGCTATCTTAGGTCTGAATGACACCTGGATTAAATTTTTTGACTTTACCATGATCTGCAAGGTGAATGCCAATAGAGATGAACTGTCGAGTTTTGCGAGGGTCTATGACTGCATCTACCCATAGTCTAGCCGCTGCATAGTAAGGAGAAGTTTGCTCGTCATACTTTGCCTTAGTCTCCTCAAACAGTGCCAATTCACTCTCAGGATCAGCAGCGTGACCTTTTTTCTTTAGGGTTGCCATCTGAATCTGTGTTAGAACCTTTGCAGCTTGTGTACCACCCATAACAGCGATTTTGGCTGTAGGCCAGGCTGCTATCAATCTTGGATCATAAGCTTTGCCACACATTGCATAGTTGCCCGCTCCATAAGAATTGCCTAGCACTACTGTAAACTTAGGAACAGTAGAATTGGCTACTGCATTGACCATTTTTGCTCCATCTTTGATGATCCCTCCATGCTCCGATCTCTTGCCCACCATAAATCCAGTCACATCGTGCAAGAACACCAAAGGAATCCTTTTTTGATTACAATTCATGATAAATCTAGCTGCCTTATCCGCTGAGTCTGAATAGATCACTCCACCAAACTGCATCTCGCCAGCAGCATTTTTGACTACAAGTCTCTGGTTAGCAACTATACCGACCGACCAACCATCAATTCTTGCATAAGCGCAAATGATAGTTTTACCATAATCCTCCTTATATTGAATCAGCTCAGAATCATCTACCAATGCCTTGAGCAATGCTACTGCATCATAAGGTTTAGTAGGATTCTCAGGAAAAACTCTAAGAATTTCGTTAGCATCTACTTTGGGAAGGGAAGCCTTTATTCTGTCAAAGCCTGCATTTTTTGAATGTCCCAGTTTATCTACCAATCCTCGGATTGTCTCTATACAGACTTCGTCGTTTGGCATTTTATAATCTGTCACACCAGATATCTCACAGTGAGTACTTGCACCACCTAGTACTTCTTGGTCAACCTCTTCACCTATCGCAGCTTTTACTAGATATGGTCCTGCTAAGAAAATCGAACCTGTACCTTCTACAATCAATGCTTCATCAGACATGATAGGAAGATATGCACCGCCTGCTACACAACTACCCATAATGGCGGCGATCTGTGGTATGCCTTTGGACGACAGCTTAGCGTTGTTTCTAAACATACGACCAAAATGCTCTTTGTCGGGAAAAATCTCATCTTGCATGGGTAGATATACACCAGCACTATCGACTAAATATATGATAGGAATTCTGTTTTCTAAAGCTATCTCTTGAGCTCTTAGGTTTTTTTTGGCTGTGATCGGAAACCACGCACCAGCCTTGACAGTAGCGTCATTTGCAACCACTATGACTAATCTTTTGCAAACATAACCTAATACCACGACGACACCCCCAGCTGGACATCCACCCTCGTCACCATACATACCATAACCAGCAAAGTCACCTATCTCAAAAGATTGACTATCAGTGTCAAGTAGCTTGGTAACACGCTCTCTAGCTGTCAGCTTACCATCACGTCGCTGCTTTTCGAGTTTTGCTATACCACCACCGAGTCTGATCTCACCCAACTTATAGTTTAATTCTGAAACTTTAAGTAAAATGGAATCTTCGTTTACGTTTTTTTCTAATTCTTGCTTGGTTAAAGACATAAATTGGTTTAATTGTATTGATTAATTAGTTTTAGGGACGATAAAAACATAGGGATATTCACCTGGGTAATTCTGGTAAAAGCCCTCCAAAACGACAGTTTTTCCTCGATTTTGTTTCAAAACTTCTATGAAGACGTTTGGATAAAAGAGTTGTCGATTATTGATTTTAGTAACGATATAGCCAGGCTCTAATTTTATTTTAGAAATGATAGAACCGTCTTTGACACTGATAACTTTTATACCCGCAGTCAACAATGATGCTTTCTCATAACTGTCTAAAATCCTAATCTCTATACCGATTTCTTCTAAGATTGGATCTTTTTTAATGTTAAGTAAATCTACGGTATTGATTTGATTTTTTAATGTAGCAAAGCAGTTCATTACTTTATTTTCCCTGATATATCTTAAGGCCAGTATATCTCCAGGCCTATACCTTGACAAAGTCTCCATAAGACCAGCTACATCTTCTATAACCTTCTCATTGATGTGGGTGATTACATCCTCATACTTTAGTCCCGCATCATAAGCGCTTCCATCTTTTGAAACGGAGCCGATATAAACACCCGAAACTTTTTCTAATTTAAGTTTTTGCGCTAGTGAATTATCTATACTTTCTATATCTACACCTAACCATCCGCGCTGTACTGCACCAAATTCTCTGAGGTCTTTGACCACTTTGCTGACTACAGCAGATGGAATAGCGAATGAAAAACCTTCATAGTTACCACTTTTGCTAAGTATTGCTGCGCATACACCCACTAACTCCCCATCTGTATTTAGCAGCGCACCGCCACTATTGCCGGGATTGACTGCAGCATCTGTTTGGATATATGATTCGACACCGTTCGATTCTAGAAGGTTAATGCTCCTAGCTTTAGCACTGATTATCCCTGCTGTGACCGTGGAGCGCAACTTAAACGGATTGCCTACTGCCAAAACCCATTGCCCAACTTTTAAAGAATCAGAATTTCCTACAGGTAAAAAAGGTAAGTTTTCAGTCTCTATTTTTAAAAGTGCTAGATCTGTACTTGCATCACTACCTATGATTTTTGCTACAAATTTTCGTTTATCATAAAGCGTCACATCTATGGTTTTTGCTTCTTTTATTACATGATAATTAGTCACGATATAACCATCAGCAGATATAATTACTCCTGAACCAGAGTTTCTTGCTTGTGATTCATTAGCATTTAGCTCTTTGACTGCCGTGGAAATATATACCACACCTTTTTTACCTTCATCTGCTGCTTTGACAAAGTTCAGACTACTCGGCATGACATTGAACGGCTGGCTAGTCCTATCATGATTGCTAACGGTATAAAATTCTTTTGATAAGGATGTAGTGTAAAGATCGGGATTATAGTAAAAAGTATGGTAGCAAAATAGCATTATAATTACAGTCACAGACGTAATCAATACATTAAGAATGATAATTTTAAAACCTGTTTTCAATTATATTTAAACCTTTAGTTATCAATGATGCAAATATAAGGTAAATTTATAATAATGAAAGAAAAAAATAAATATTTAATGTTTTGATAAGAATTTCATTTATACTTTTATCATCAAAAATTTGAAAATTGCTTTTATAATTTCAAGCCAACTTGCACTTAACATGGTTAATGATTATACCACCAAAAATCAAAAGAGGCAAGCTCAATTGCTCAAGCTTGCCTCTTTATTATTCAAAAATAAACATTTTTAGTGTTGTAGCTTAATGGTACGTCCTGAAAAAGATGCATTCCCTAATTTGATTTTATATATCAATACACCATTCGGTAATTCATCTGTAGGTATCACGAGTTGATTATTACCTTTCGATACATCGTAAGTATTGTTCATAAACTGCTGACCCATCATATTAAAAAATGAAATATTTAAATCACCTGATACTGGTGCCTTAACTTCCAAGTTTAATACATCTACAATTGGATTTGGATATAGATCAAAAGTAACCTGTCCTATTGATCTCGTCGCTACATCCTCATTGCGGAAAGGATTGTCATTGATAGAAATATCACCTTTCTTGATAGCCAAAAAGTTATAGACATTATTATTAGCGCCTATCGAGTCTAAAAGAATACTTCTAGCTGCCCCTTGAGTCAACACATCAATCGCTTGCATATATATCCTACGTTTGTCCACTAAGAACCACTGAGTAGATCCAGGTAGTGAAGTTGCGGTACCATTAACAAAAGCAGTTAAAGCTGTCAAATCATCTCTGTCCACATCTCCATCTTCGTCGATGTCTGATGCAAGATACTGGATATAACTTTGGAAAGTCACCAAACCATCTAAAAAGTACGAAAGTAACTCTACATCTTTTATATTAATATTATTCAAAGGTGCATCAGTATAAGAGGCAGATATTCTCATTTTCTTGTTTCTGAAAGGCAAACTATCTAGTAAATAATTGCCTTTATCGTTCGTCAAAGCACTTTTATTGATGTAAGAAAGTGTCGAATCTTTAGTTTCGTTCACTTTCAGCACTGAGGTGTATCTGTATAACTTATAACCAGAAAAATTAATGAACGAATCTAAAACCAATGTTCTGACAGTATCAAACTTAGAGGTATAAGTGACTATAGGATCTAGGTAATCTACTTTCACCGTAGCATTGACCACTGGATTATCTGCAGGATCTGCTACGTTGCCAAGTATGGCATACTTGGGTACCACAGGTGCTACAGGTTTTGGCTTACAGTCTGGGATATTAGCACCATTATTTTGAACGATCACATCAACTATGCAGAATGATTGTCCACCGCTAGCGTCCGTTACCCAAAGCTCAACTTTATTGCTTCCGATGTTTTCACAAGTGAAGGTTTTGTTAACATCTGCTACGTTTTTGGAGAATGAAAATCTCAGTTGGTTATGGCCACATGCACCATAACTCTTATGATTTAAATTCTTTGCCCGTATCTCTACCATACCATTATCTACCTTGCCGTCATTGTCCGTATCTACACCCATCAAAGCTATAGTAATCTGTCCTATGCAGATAGGTGTAGGTTTATTATTGTTTTTGACGATGACATTAGTAGTGCAGAAAGCTGACTGACCGCATCCATATCTGATCGTGTAAGTAACCTTCGTAGTGCCTATAGGGTATGTACCAGAAATATTCCTACCCTTGCTTGTGGCAAATCTACTATCATTAGTCACATTAAAATTGCCCCCACATATACTAGGGTCTAGGTACAACGGATCAACGATTACTACAGCATTTTTGCATGAGGTAGAATTGACTATGATTTCTTTTACACAGTTGACTACAGGTGGAGTATTGTTAATGATTTTTATAACTTGTACTCTTGTGTATATACCATATCCAGCACTCGGCGAATAATTGCACCAATCTAGTACTTTCCAAGTACGCATGATCTTTTTGCATTGGCTATTGACCGTAAACAACATATCTGTATATGATCTACCTAGCATACTACACTCTGATGACTCCCATGTAGGAAAGTTATAAGGTGCAGAAAGATTATTTGGGTGAATATTAGGGTTACAACCATATAGATCTACATCCTCAGGCCATGTGATATTGGGCGTTCCCTGACCGTTAGATGATACATAAATGGTCTGCGTACAACTCAACCAGTTCCAGTTGTAGTCCTCTACCATCCAGGTACGTGTGATGTATCCAGAGTTACAACTGTTGAGATGATAAGTCACCGTAGGTGCACCTGCGGAATAGGTATGATGCCCATGAGTGTAGGTGGCGTTACCATAAATCGATAGATTCCACAATTCAGCAGTACAGCTGACGTGATAGTTTTGTGGGCAATTGAGGGTGAAGGACATATTATTGGCCTTGGCCTGTAGAGAATAACTAGACATCATGGAAACCACAAATCCAGCGAAAACGAGTAAGGAGTAAAAATTCTTTTTCATCATTTAAGACTTTTAATTATCAATAAGTTAAATATTACAACAAAATTACATATATTATGAATTGCTTGTATATATTTAGACAAAAATATATCAAAATTCGTGGTAATCCCTTAGTAAAAATAGCTAAAAAGTGGTTAAAAGGTTAATTAGAGTCTGTAAATTAAAAAATAGCTAAAGCTTATATCATAGCTAATAAAGGCTTCGAGTATTAGTTTGTAGCGTTACCTAAGTTTGCTAAGAAGTCTGACGTTACTGAAGGTAACTTAAGAGAAATTTTGCCTTCGGATGGTCATAAATTTTTGCACTTGATAGATCAATAAAAAACACCGACTGCCATATTTGGGAAGACAGAGCTTGTTTATTAGTCGGCAAATCCCAATTAGGATATACTCTAAAACCGCGTTTACCATCGGAAGTAATATCAGAAATGATATTATGCAAATGCAAAATCGACTTTGGAAAGATAAAAATACCAACTTTAGCTTCTCGTTCTACCAATATCATAAGGCATGAAAAATCGTCTTTAATGTCATAAGGTACAGTAATTTTCCCTAGGTTTCGTTTCCATATTGTTACAAACTGACCAATCTTCTTAGGTGTAATCTTAGCTTTTCTAAATATAACAAGATGACTATTAGCTCTAAAAGTATGTGCATCATAATCTACGCTTTCGTCCATAGTTTTTACATCCGCAATAGATACACCTAGTGGATGAAAGAGATGATCTACTAGAAATCGAATATTAACATTATAATTGCTTGACTCCATATTTAAAAACATATCGTAGCGAACGTAATAAAAGGCCAATGTCAAACAAAAGATCAGTAACCTTAGTTGCCATTTGGTAATCTTTTGTCAGTGGCTCACCTGAAATAAAACGAAGTCTGTCTTCATGAGTTGTTTTGTATCTGGCAGTTTAAAGCAATGTGTCATCTATAGTTTTGCGTCAGTGATGATATGTGTTTTTCTTCTTATCTATATAAACTTGACGTGTGATGGCATCAACAAACTCATTTAATGTTTCATTATTTTTTCTCTATGATTTTAAAAAATATGAACTTAGAGCCGTAATTTGGAACTTCCTGAAACTTGGCCTCTAAGTCCGTTATACATTTTCTGGCTGCTAGTTCATAAACATCAAAAATTAAAACTTGAGTTAAATAATCTAAATAGTCATCATCGAAACGCGTAGATGTAGCTAACTCAAAAGCTAGAGCAAAATATACCTTTTCAAGTAAGACGCCATGTTTATTTTTTTTTCTTAGGCTCATCTAGCACTGAAAAAAGGCCGATACAAGCTGACCAACACAGACCAAGAGAATCACAATGCAACTGAGATCTTTTATTACCAATAGTATTTGTAAAGTCACTTATCTGAATAAGTTTATCTTCACACCAAAAGACATGAGTTGACGATATTATCGAATCTACTTCTGCTTTTGAGACAGATATAAAGTAACTAAATACTAGAAAAACATATAGAAATTTAGACATTGATATTTTGTGTTGTTGTATTAAATAATCAATATTTTTAACTAGAAACGCTTAATAAACTGTAAATATCACTTATTGGACGCCTAATTTATGTAATGTCTCAAGATCTAAACCACGCAATGGTAATTGGTTGTCCTTTTTGATACTTAAATATTGCATTCTTCAAGTTTTTCTATAACTGAATTGTTTGGATCGATGGGTATTAATTGACAAAATCACTAAACCAGTGCTCCAGCTTTGAGTTCATCTACACTTTCGGGATTGAGTAAGGTAGAAGTATCACCTAATTGGTCGGTCTGACCTTCTGCGATTTTCCTTAAGATTCTTCTCATGATTTTGCCTGAACGGGTCTTTGGCAATTGTATCACAAACTGTATTTTATCAGGTTTTGCAATTGGTCCTATCATTTTGGTAACTACTTCCATGATTTCCTTACGGAAAAGATCTTCATCCACTACCTCGTGATGAGCTTTTACATAGGCATAGATACCTTGCCCTTTGATATCATGTGGATAACCAACTACGGCAGATTCTATTATTCCAGGGTGTTGATCTATGGCATCTTCCACCTCGGCTGTACCTATGCGATGCCCAGATACATTGATGACATCATCTACTCTACCGATGATCCTATATCTTCCGTCTTTGTCTCTTTTGGCACCATCACCAGTAAAGTACATGTTTTTGAACGGGGCAAAATAAGTCGATCTACAACGTTCGTGATCTCCATACGTGGTTCTTAAAATGGAAGGCCAAGGATATTTGATGCAAAGTAAACCTTCTACGTTATTGCCCTCTAGTTCATTGCCATTGGCGTCAAGCAAACAAGGCTGTACACCTGGTAGCGGATAGGATGCAAAGCAAGGTTTATTGTCTGTAATTCCTGGCAATGGCGTGATGAGCATCCCGCCCGTCTCTGTCTGCCACCAAGTATCGATGATAGGAGCTTTGCCATGTCCACCTACTTTATCGTTATACCAGTGCCATGCTTCTTCATTGATCGGTTCGCCTACTGATCCTATCACTTTAAGGTTAGTAAGGTCATATTTGTCTGGTTCGTCCCATCCTGCTGCCATCAAAGCTCTAATGGCTGTCGGTGCGGTATAAAATTGATTGACTTTGTGTTTTTCGCATACTTGCCAGAATCTACCTGCATCTGGATAACCTGGAACTCCCTCAAACATCAATGTCGTTGCACCTGCTAGCAATGGACCATACACAATGTAAGAATGACCTGTGATCCAACCTACATCAGCAGTACACCAATAGACGTCTCCGCGATTGTATTGGAATACATTCTCAAAAGTATAACAAGTATAAACCATATACCCACCACAAGTGTGTACTACGCCTTTTGGCTTGCCAGTAGAGCCAGAAGTGTACAAGATAAATAGCATATCTTCGGAATCCATCATCTCAGGCTCACAGTAGTCAGACATCGTAGGCACTGACTCATGCCACCAAAGATCTAAAGCTAGATCCCAATTAACGTTATCGCCTGTAGTCTGATAGACCAATACTTTCTCCACAGAGTCACATCCCATTGCTATGGCTTCATCTACGACATCCTTTACAGGAATATTCTTTGGACCACGTCGATTATAATCTGAGCAAATGACCATCTTGCAAGCAGAATCTTTGATACGATCGGCGAGCGCATTGGCTGAAAAGCCAGCAAAAACCACAGAGTGTATCGCCCCTATTCGAGCACAGGCGAGCATAGCTATAGCCACTTGAGGAATCATAGGCATATAAAAGCAAACTCTGTCGCCTTTACTTACTCCATTTGCTTTAAGGGTGTTAGCACATTGGTTTACTTCTGCAAGTAGCTGCCTATAAGTATAAGTGACTGATGGTTCGTCTATTTCGTTGGCTTCCCAAATAATGGCAATATCGTCACCGCGCTCATCGATGTGTCTATCTAGACAATTGACTGTGATGTTCATCTTGCCACCTTCAAACCATCGGACATCAGGTGTGATAAAATCGTTATGAACTACTGTGTGCCACTTCTGATCCCAAGTAAAAGTATCGGCTATCTCTGCCCAAAATGCTTCTGGATTTTCCACACTTTTTTGATAAGCACTTTTATATTGTTCTAAAGATTTGATTTGTAATGTCATGGATAGGTGATTTTAATTTGCACAAATATATAAATATATAGATTATTATATGTAATAAATGTTTGATTATTTTTAAAAAAAAAATAAAGTACATGTCATAAGAGACGAATCATTATTGAAGTGAATTGAAAACATAATATTAAAATATTTGCAAGTTATTAATTTCCAATATTTTAGATTTGTCTTAATCTATAGCTTTGTCTCAAAATTTCAAAAAGAGCTTCATCTTGAAAACCAAGAATTTAAAACTCATTTTAATATACGCTTAGATTGAAAATCAAGGACATAAATATTTTAGTCACGATGAAGGAAATCTTGGATTTAGTGGTACATTCTGTGGTAGTATCGAAAACGGAAACGGTGTAGCTATTTTAATCAATAGTGAAAACAGCGGAACTATAAATGAAATTAGAAATTCAATTATTGATGTTTATAATTGGGAAGGATTTGGTAAAAAAGAAATAAAGAAATTAGTTAGAGTTGATGGCTCTATTTCAGAAAAATACATTGGTATTTATGAATCCAAAATAGAAGATCGCAAAGTGGAAATCATAAAAGAAAATGGTCTTTTATATTACATCACCGATAAGAAAAAAAGAAAAATTTACTTTACCTCAAGTACAGAATTTATAAATATGGAGAACCCTAGTATAAAAACCTTTACGATCGCAAAGAATAATCTAGTTTCGGGGTTTAAATTAAAGTACTACGATAAAGAAAGTACGTTTACTAAAATTCAGTAGCAGTACTGCGCATCATAATTTTTGGACAACCAAAATCCAGCGATAACCTAAACCAATATCTTTACAAGTATAACACTAAAGAGGTTTAGTAATAAGTTTAGTATAGTTATATCTCTAGAATCTAACTAATGTCAAGCACTTAGATAGATTAAAACTGCCATGTCATTGACACTTTACTAAACATATTTTTAACCATAACTAATTATTATTACCTATATTTGCGCCTCTAATACCAACTAGATGAGATTAAAAAGCCTTCATATCAAAGGTTTTAAAAGCTTTGCTGCCGAAACTGTCATTCATTTTAATGAAAATGTCACAGGTATCGTTGGCCCCAATGGTTCCGGCAAGTCAAATATCGTAGATGCCATCCGATGGGTACTCGGTGAGCAAAAGAGTAAAGAATTGCGCCTCGAGGCAATGTCTGACGTTATATTTAATGGTACTAAAACCAAAAAGGAAGCACCTACTGCTACCGTTGCATTAACTTTTGATAATCACAAAGGCTTACTGCCTACAGAATTTAACACCGTCAATATATCGCGAACACTGTACCGAAGTGGAGAGTCAGAGTATAGACTCAACGGCGTCACCTGCCGTCTTAAAGACATCAACACCTTATTTCTAGATACAGGTATCGGATCCAATTCTTATGCCATTATAGCTCTAGGAATGGTGGATGATATACTCGCTGACAAGGAGCAGTCGCGCCGTAGGATGTTAGAGCAAGCAGCAGGTGTATCTAAGTACAAAATCCGCAAACGTGAGACCTTATCCAAGCTCAAAAGTGCTACCGAAGATCTAAATCGCATAGAAGATTTATTGTTTGAGATCGAAGGTAACCTCAAAACATTAGAAAAACAAGCCAAAAGAACACAGAAATACCTAGATCTGAAGGAGGAATACAAAACGGTAAGTACTGATTATGCCTTGTATTCTATACATTTTTTAAAAAATAAATACAAACACATCTCTGAACAACTGACCATCAATCAGGATACTTACAGAAAAAATGATGTGGAGATGTACCAAAACCAAGCACTTCTAGAAAAAGAAAAGAAAGCAAATGTAGATAAAGAATTTGCGTTAAGCGACAAGCAGCGTAAACTCAACGATATGGTTTATCAGATCAGAACTAGGGAGTCCGAAAAAGGACTAATGACACAGAAACTAGGTTTTAAAAAGCAAATCAAAGAATCCCTAGCTCGCGCCATATCTGAGAATACTGCCCTACTCCATGATACCAATACTCAAGTAAAGGCACTAGATAATAAGCTCGGTGATGAAAAAGGTACTTTGACAGGATTAGAGGTGGAAATGACCAGATCTAACACTGTTTTTCAAGCCTTAAAAACAGCTTTCAGCACTGCTAAGATAAGTTTTGACGCTAGAGAAAAAGAAAAACAAGCGCTTCAAAACGAATTATTTGGTTTAGAAAAAAGTACGGCTATAGCCCAAAATTCGATAGAGAATGCCACCAAAGATATAGATATCATCAAAGCAAATATAGCTGGAAAATCTATCGAAAATCAAAAAATAAATTCAACATTAAACGAGCTAAACCTCGAAGTCACCTCCAAAGAAAGTGAGCTAAGCACACTCAACGAAACAGAGTATAATCGTCAAATCGAACTCACCAGCCTCAACCAGCAAAAAGAGGCTATGCAGGAGGATCTCAACAAGATCAATAGAAACCTCGACGCTAAACAAAACGAACATGACCTACTCAAAAGTATGATCGATAGTTATGAAGGATTCCCAGAATCTATCAAGTTTCTGAACGAAAACCAACAACTCAACTTAGTCATACTCTCAGATCTTCTAGACGTTCAGAGCCAGTATCGGCAGGCCATAGAATGGTACTTAGAGCCTGTGCTCAATCACTTCATTGTAGATAACAAAATGCAAGCCATCCAAGGCATCAGTCTGCTTCAAAATGCGCAAAAAGGTAAAGCCAACTTCATCGTCCTCGACAAACTAAATAAAAATACTGGTACAAAAGACCAGAATATAGGTCTCACGCCTGCGGTAAATGTTGTGAAAGTCGCTGAGAAGTACCACTCACTCCTAGCCGTTTTGCTGCATGACTGCTATATATATGACAAAGATATTCAGACGTTTGGAGTAGATGAAGAAGTCCAAAACATTGAAAACATCAAAATCATCTCGCTTAACGGTACTTTTTTAAGTTCTGGATATACACTTTCGGGTGGTTCTGTGGGCTTGTTTGAAGGTAAGAAAATAGGTAGAAAGCAAAACTTAGAGAAACTTGCTACCTTCATATTGAAAGAACAAAAACAAAAAATAGAGACTAACGATGCATTGACGCAAGTCAAAGAAAAAATAGCAAATCTCATCAAAATAGATCATAAGTCTGCTATAAATCAACTGACCAGAAAAATCCAAGAATTAGAACAAACTAGGTTAAAAGCAAAGCACCAACTCGATACTTTTAAGAATTACAAAACTGAAAACGACCAAAAAATAAGTTCGTTGTCCTCAGACATCACCATAAATAAAAAGAAAATAGAAATATTAGGTAGTAATGTCCTAAAATTAAAATCCAAAATAGAAGAACTCCAAAAGCCAGTAAATGGCCAAAAATCAGACATAGACGGCATGAGTGACCAATTGTCAAAGGCCTCTGAGAAGTATAATCAAAATCACATCGCCACGATAAGGCAACAAAACTTAATCGCCAACTTTGCAAAAGACCTTGAGTTTAAGCAACAAAAATCTAAGGAACTCAATGAAAAAATGACTATTGACCAGCAAAGATTATTGTCAGAGGACAGAGAACGTATCGATTTAGAGGACAGCTTGATCAAGTTGGACCAAGAGCTTCAAAATCTCTATCTCGAAAAGAAAATATACCAAGAAACACTCGGAGTAGCTGAAAGAGATTTTTTTAAAGCCAAATCTGTAATCACAGATCTCGAAGATAAAATAAGAAACCTCACTAAGGTTCAGTCACAACTACAGCATACAATTCAAGACCTAAAAGATCAATTCTCAGAGCAGAAATTTCAGATCCAAGCAATAGGTGAAAGATTGAGAATTGAGTTTGATATAGCCATCAATGACATTATCAACAAACCACTAGCTGAATCGTATGACTACGAAAGTCTCACCAAACAAATCGAGTCGCTAAAGGCCAGAATGCAAGGATATGGAGACGTCAATCCACTAGCCGTGGAAGCGTACAACGAGATGAACCTCAGGTACGAAACTATAGTCACGCAACGCAAAGACATACTAGAAGCCAAAGACAGTCTAATGGATACGATCAAAGAGATCGAGCATACTGCTACTGAGCAGTTTATGATAGCGTTCGAACAAGTGAGGACCAACTTTATAGATGTATTTAGAAGCTTGTTTACTGAGGATGATACCTGTGATCTCATATTAGCAGACCCCGAAAATCCACTAGAGTCAGAGATAGATATCATCGCAAAACCAAAGGGTAAAAAACCCAAGTCTCTAAGTCAACTATCAGGAGGAGAAAAGACGCTAACGGCCACTGCCTTACTCTTTGCCTTGTATCTGATGAAGCCCGCACCATTCTGCATTTTTGATGAAGTAGATGCGCCGCTTGATGATGCCAATATCCAAAAATTTAACAAAATCATCAAGAAATTTAGTGCTGAATCTCAGTTTATCATCGTCACGCACAACAAGTCAACCATGGCGGAAGTCGATGTCCTCTATGGAGTATATATGCAAGAGATGGGCGTATCGGCTGTGAGTGCGGTCGATTTCAGATCGCTCACTCATCAGCCAGTGATGGAGTACCTCAACTAAATATGGTTTAAGGATGTTTCCTTTATTAAATTGAACAAGTTCTCTTTTTGTAATCGTTTTATACAATAAATCAATTTGAATCATCTAGCACATTGCTTACTTTCGGGAGACGACACGTCACTATTGCTAGGCAATTTCATAGCTGATTTTGTAGGCATCAAAGAAGCAGATCTACTACCAAGTAACATAAAGCAAGGCATAGAACTGCACAAAATTATAGACGAATTTACAGATCATCATCCACTCGTCGGCGAAGCCAAAAGTCTTCTCTACCCTACGCAAGGCAAATATGCACCAGTCACAATAGATATACTTTTTGACCATTTCTTGATACAGTCTTGGGATATTTACAGCAATGTGCCATTGACGTCATTTGTGGACGATATTTATATAAAATTTCAGACCAATTTTGATTTCTTTTCAGATACTATGAAGCCAAGAGTCACGATGATGATCACACATGACTTTTTGCATAGTTGCGAAGATGAGCCTAGACTCAGATCTACCTTTAACAGAATGGTCAAACGAGCTTCGTTCCCAAACAATTTTGTGACTGCATACGATGATATGATGGACAATTATGAGGAACTGAATAGCGTTTTTAATTCTTTTTTTCCAGAACTTAAAGCAGAGGCTCAAGACTTCATCGATTCATTAACCACTGACTTACCATGAAGTACGGACTGATAGGATATCCGATAACGCATTCGTTTTCGCCCGCATACTTTAGAGATAAATTTGAGAATTTGGGCCTTATGGCAAAATATGAACTGTTCCCCCTGGAGCACATCGAGACGATAAGTGAACTCGTCAAGCGAGAAAACCTAAGCGGATTTAACGTCACAATACCACATAAATCTGCCATCATTGCATTGCTAGACGAAGTAGATGAAGCAACACTCACAATAGGTGCTGTAAATACCGTAGTCGTCCAAAACGGTAAAATGAAAGGTTACAATACGGATGTGATTGGTTTTGAAAAATCATTGCTAAAGCTAATCATTTCACCACAAAATATCACAAAAGCTCTCGTGCTCGGCATGGGTGGATCTGCTAAAGCAGTTACGTATATCCTTGACAAACTAAAAATCGATTATAGCATCGTAAACAGAACTAGAAGCATAATTAGTTATGAAAAACTTACTAAAGATATACTAAAAGAGTATAATTTAATAATAAACACCACCCCACTAGGTATGTATCCAAATGTTGATATTTGCCCAAAAATACCTTACGAAGCGATTGATAAAAAATATTTTCTCTATGACTTGATATATAATCCTGAAAAAACACTATTTTTGAGCGAAGGATTGAAACGTGGTGCAAAAACAATGAATGGCCACGATATGTTAATGCTCCAAGCTGAAGCCGCTTGGGAGATTTGGAACAAAGAATTGAAACCATAAATGATGATTGAGCCGGAACCCTATAAGGAGTTAAATTTTAATAATACAGAGATTGCCTTTGCGAGTAAATCAGACAAAGAGCTCTCTAAAACTGCGTGGTTGTTTAGAATGATGAATAATCATCAACTTGTAAAACTAGGCAGTAAGTTTGGATTGCTTGCAATCAAACTTAATCTACCATTCACTGAGTATTTCGTAAAGAAAACGATATTTCCGCAGTTCTGTGGTGGTGAAAATCTCATGGATTGCCAAAAAACTATTGACAAACTTTATGATTCTGATATACTCACTATCCTAGATTATGGTGCTGAAGGTAAAAGTGATGAAGATGATCTGGATGCCGTGATGAATGAAACCATCAACGCTATTGAGATGGCAGCTTCTAACAACTCTGTGCCTGTAGTCGCCTCTAAGATCACAGGCTTAATAGATATAGCCATACTAGAAAAAATGAATGATAATCAGCCTCTAGATGAAGGTGAAGCTAGAAATTATCAACATTTGGTCGAGCGGTTAGATGAGATATGCGCTCGAGCAAAAGAACATAAAGTAGCCGTATTTATAGATGCCGAAGAAAGTTGGATCCAAGGACCTATTGATGATCTGGTTATAAAAATGATGCTTAAGTACAATGGCGGCACCGCCATCGTACACAATACTTATCAAACCTACTTGACAAACCGACTCCAGATGCTAAAAGATCATCATAAATATTGTCAAGAAAATGGTGTACTGTTCGGCACTAAAACTGTTCGTGGTGCTTACTTAGACAAAGAAAATGAACGAGCAATAGTGATGGGATATCCTACCCCTATACAACCTAGCAAGGCCGCAACGGATGCAGCTTACAATGCTGCGATCGCATACTGTGTCCTAAATGTAGAAAGTATATCTTCCTGCTGTGCTTCACACAATATGGATTCTAACTTATTGCAAGCCAAGTTAATAAGCGAACATGGCTTAGATCTAAATCATCCTCACATCAACTTCTGTCAACTTTACGGTATGACCGATAACATCACATATAATCTATCAAATGCAGGTTACAATGCAGCCAAATACGTAGTCTATGGTCCTATAAAGGATGTGGTTCCATATCTAATCCGTAGAACAGAAGAAAACTCATCTATCACAGGTGAGATGGGAAGAGAGCTAAGCATCATTCAAAAAGAGATGACCCGTCGTGGTCTGAGGTAAGAGCCCGCCAGCTTGCAATTGATTTTAAATTAGTTGTTCTAAAATATTTAAATAAATATCATAAAATATTTTTTTCGTTTTTTATCTTTTATTTTTATTGTCAGTTTAACGTCGAGTTGTAGTGATGTATCACCAGAAATGGAAGCTACACCAAAGATTTCCGCTATTTATTTAATAGATATTAATAATGATGGCAATTACCAAGAGGTTGAGCTCTATGATGAAAAAAAACCCATACCAACCGTTGATACAAAAGTGTGACTTGAGATTCTTTATGCTTCGTTCCGAATACCTTTCGAGAATCGAGAAAATGGTATTCAGGGCAAAGTACTGTTTCATGTATATGTCATTGAATCTGGTCAACTCACTGAAGTGCTAATAATACAATGTTTATCAAAAGGGATCGACGAAAACTGTATTACCTCTTTTACTATCGCAAGCAAAGACGGCTTCGAACCGCTAATCATAAATGGGCTGCCAAGGAAGTATTTATTTGAATCAGATATTAAATTTAGTTTCTGATTAGTTTTTTACCAACTTTATGTATTGAATTTTCTTAGTTCTCTTTGCTTTGATTTTTACAAAATAAAGACCACTAAAAAGATTTGATATATTGATTTTAGAATCGTTTGTATCATACTTTATTTTGTGACAGGTTTCATTGATAATCACTAGTACTTGATATCCGTCAGACACAATAAAATAATCCATCGTGGGATTTGGATACAATATTACCGTCTCAGACGCAAGAGCTGATGTAGTATTTATGATATTGATAGCTGTGCAGTTCACATCTTTAACGAACTGTAGCGTGCCCGATGCGGTGGTATGACACGTCAGGCCTATATCTTTACCACAATCGGCAAGACCTGCCCCCAGATTAGGAAATAGCAAACCTGAATAATCAAAATAACCCAATCGTATAGAAAGTTTAATTGCAAAATTGTCAGAGGTATTTAGATTGTTAAGAATGCGTACATAGATCACTTCTATTTTACTACCATCAGGAAGTATCTCCGTCCCAATCGAATCATAAACTACCGTGACATCAAAATCTCTTTTTAACCACCGCGATTCATAAGTCATAGTATAAGGTGTTGGCGCTTCAAAATCCATGATCAAAAGCTCATTATTTCGGTTTTGACTAAGCCAATAGATTTTCCCATCTTCCTAACGGAGAAACTCTACCTCAGAAAATATAAGGTTAGGTGCTGTTTTGCTAATTGATATTTGCCTGTAAGTTACATTACTAATGACACTATCTTTTGTGACTTTGATGGTTTCGAGTGTTTGTTCATAATTGCCGCCGCTTATGCGATAGTCATTGAACTCATATATTTATTCATTGCCTATGTCTAGCAACTGCTGTGCAGCAAGATTGGGCATAAATGATAATATAGTTACGCTAAAAGTGATTAAAGCTTTAGTAAAAAAGTTCATAACACAAAATTTAATTGTTAGAAATAGATCATAATACTACAAGGTAAGAAAGATAAAGTAAATCTAAAATCAATAGTATTTCCTAAAGACCTATCCTCCTAATTTTATACCAAAATTACTTTAAAAAAAGCACTTCATGTCGGTGAAGAGACAGGAATGAGGATTTAAAACATGATTGTCATAGTGAGCTTACTTCCCTCTCTGATATTCCAACCAATCGGCTTCGTCATCTATATCATTGAGCATAGGAAGGATAGCAACTGAGCAACCGAGATCATCAGCTTTTGCCATCGTCTGAACAAAAACAGCCTCTGTGCTCCATGCTATATCTACAAATAATTCCTTAAATACCTGATTCATCCCTATCAGGTAATAACCTCCATCATAAGTCGGACCTATCACCGCATCATGCTCCCTTAGAGCATCAAAAGCCATCTCAACTATATTGCTAGTTAAAGAGGGACAATCACTGCCTATCAATACTTTAGGCGCATCTATATAAAGTAAATTAACTTCATTAAAAGCACTCAGCATCTTATGACCTAGATCACCCAATACTTGTATTTTTTTTTGATACACGACATCATCCCAGTCATCATTTACTAGAATATCATTGCTGTAATACAAGTATTTATTACAATGGATTGTACAGGTATTGGATCGGACTGCACCCAATAACTTTTCATAGATAGCTAAGGCAGCTTCATCACCTACTGTTGCTGCAATCCTAGTTTTGGCATGTCCAAGCACAGGATTTTTAATAAAAATAATTAAATTATGGCTTTGTGTCACCAATATTGTGATTGTGTAATTAACTATATAACTAGATGATTATTTCTTATCTGTTTTTTCTTCCTTGATTCTTACTTTATCGCCTTGTTTGAGGTTTTTACTGACTTCAGAGTATGGTCCAGAAATAACTTTATCACCGACATTCAGCCCTGACTTGATGTGAATATTTTCGTTGTCTTGAATCCCAGTTACGACTTTAGCTACTCGGACAGTATCATCTGTCATCACAAAAACCAGTTCTTGATAGTCGTCTTCCTCATCTGTTATTTTAGTATCTGCCTCATCACTAATATCGTCAGTACTTTTTTTAGTATCTTTTGGATTTTCTAGATCTTTTTTGTCCCTTACTGTCACGCATTGAATAGGTACTACTAACTCATTGTCAATCTGTTGCGTATAGATATCTACCGATGCCGACATACCAGGACGAAGAGGGTATCGTTGTGATTCAGTACGAATATCTGCATAAGAGGACTCCAAGATTCTGATTTTGACTACAAAATTTGTCACCTGGTCTGTACTGATTGCACCACCTGAGGATAGCGATGATATATTGGCGGCCGAGTTAGCTATATGAGTCACTACACCCTTAAATTTTTTGCCTAGATAAGCATCCACCTCTATCGTAGCTTCATGATTTAGCTTCACTTTAAGTATATCATTCTCACTGACATTAACTTGCACCTCCATAGCATTTAGGTTAGAGATACGCATCATTTCTGTACCAGTCATCTGAGCAGTTCCTACTACACGCTCTCCTTTTTCTACTGCAAGTTTGGATACGATGCCACTTTGTGGAGCTCTGATAGTTGTCCTATCGAGACTAGTTTTGAGTTCTTTTAGAGAAGCGTTAGAAGCATTGATGCTGTACGAAGCTGCTTCTGCACTCTGGAATGCAGAGCGGATAGAAGCATCTGCTGACTTCAGGTTAGCCTCCAGTTGGCGTAGCGATGTGATAGACTGATCTAGCTCTGCTTGAGATATTACACCATCTTTTTTGAGTATTTCGTTTCTTTTATTTATGGTTCTAGCATTTTCTACTTGAGCTACTATTTGATCTCGCTGTGCTTTGTTGTTTTCGATCTGTGCTTTGCTAACTGCTAGCTGCGACTTGGTACTATTAAGGCTTGCTTCGCCACGTTCGACTGCTGATACGTAAGTGTCTGGGTCGATCTTAGCCAAAACTTGGCCTACTATTACAGAATCACCTTCTTTGACATATAGTGCAACAATCTCCCCTGACACATCTGAACTGATTTTTATTTCGGTTTCTGGAAAAATCTTACCACTTGCAGATACAGTTTCTTTTATGCTCTTTTTTTCGACCGTTGCGATTGTGATGGCCGCACCCTTTGGTTTCTGATTGGATTTATAAACCGCTATTGCACCAAGTAAAAGGAGTGCACCAATTAGAGAATATAATAACCAGTTTTTCTTTTTTATAACAGGACTTGTTGACATGATGAATGATTAATAAATTAAAAAGTTAGTGTTTAAAGTAAGGAAAATGGCTAGGAGTTAAAGAACAAGAGGTTTACCGAGATAAAAATCTAATACTTTGGTACGAAATATAAAATCGTATTTCGCTATGAGGTTATTGACAGTAGAGGTTTCGAGCTGTGTTTTGAGTCTTGTAAGGTCAAAAGAGTTTAGACTTCCTACATCAAAGCGTTTTAAGGCATTATCGTACTGATTATTTTGTGCATTTAGCGTTTTTGTACTTGCATCCAGTCTAGCTTTGGCAGCTCGAGCATCTGCTAAGGCTTGGCCGACCGTTATTTTTAGGGTCTCTTTGGTTTGATCGAGAGTGATATTGGCATTTTTTATACCTAATTTTGCCCGTTGGACATTGCCTTTATTGATGTAATTATTATAAATCGGCACGTTAAGCGAAAACCCAAATCCATAAGATAAATTATCTCGAACTTGATTTCCATAAGGTGTATCGGCTAGAATAGGAGATGGTTGAAACGTACTTATGATGGATTGCTCACCGTTGATCAGGACTGACTGATTCACTTGATTAATGTTAAAACCGGCTAAACTTACACCACGATTACTATAGTTGGACCGCCCATTCATATTAAATCCAAGCGTAGGGTACAACGCCGAGTTTGCTATTTTCTCTTGAAATACTGCACTTCGAACCTTTAGTTTTCCTGCATTTATAGACGGCTGTGTACCAAGTGCTGAACTATAAACCTCATCAAAAGTCATCACTGTAGGATCTGTAAAAAGCTTTATATCTTGTGTCACTTCTATATCCATAGCATAGTCTGGGTCTAATCTCAGTATTTGTTTTAGGTTTAGAAAACTGATAGTCAAGCTATTTCTGGCTTCTACCTGTGTTTGTTCGTTTTGAGCGAGTTGAGCGAGCAGATCTAGTCTATCGTTTTCAGGTCTATCTCCAACAGCTATCAGCTTTTCGAGTTGACTGATTTGTGCTTGCGTTAATCCTAATTGATTTCCTGCATTTACTAAGTTTTCTTTAGCAAATAGAATATTTAGATATACAGTAGCTACGTTAAGCGAGATATCATTCTTCATTTGCTCGAGATCAAATTTTGTAGCCTGAGCATCTACTTTTGATTGTGCAATTGTGTTATTGATACGACCACCATTATAAAGTAGCATATTAGATGAGAGTTGAAATCCGTTGTTAAAAAAAGTTTCGTTGATAAACTCATTTCGCGTAGGATCGATGGTTCTACCGAAGTTCCATCCCACATTCGTGCCACCATTTAGGTTAGGAATTCTACTTTGCAATGCTATTTTTCGGGTGATTTCAGCGTTTTGTAGTGCGATTTCACTGCCTTCTATCTGGAGACTATTGTCTATGGCATGTGTGATGCACTGCTGCAAACTCCATATCTCCTGTGCTTGCAATTTATTTTGGGTTAAACCCAAAATAAAGACCATTGATAACGCAAGCTGCAAATACCGATATGGATGTGTGGTGATGTTAAAAATATTAATCATTTGTAACTACAATTTTCTTTTTGTGCTAAACGAAAAACTTCACACTTGCGCCTGAAAATCTCGTTTTGATAATTAATCACAATATTAGGCATAAAGAGTTGGTCTGCATGTTTTTTTTATATAAAATCAGTTATTTCATAGATGAAATGCACCTTTAGATTACCAAAGCTTGTCAGTTATGTTTTTTTTATAATTGCATAAGTAGTCTAAATGGATAGCGATTTAAACGATTTAAATTATTTAAGTAGTTTTTTGTCTGTAATAGATGAATTGTCTAAATTTCCTAATAACCAATAAAATTTATCTTATCAGGTGACGACAGAGTATCATTTATTATTAAAAATCCAATCGATAAGTTCATAAAACGAACTGCCTTCTATATAGTTCCTGTCACTATACCTGTGGCTCATGATTTTAAAGAAGTCCAACTGACCATTTACGATCTTGACCTCTGTGTGGATATTGCCGTAAAGTTGATTGATTTTTCCCTCTATTTTTTCAAGTTTAATGGAAGGTTTTAAGTAAATTATATATGAGAATTCATGATCAGAATGCTGTTTGTGCTCAGATAAATTGACTATATAGCCCAGCGTATTTAATTGTTGAGCGATACAAAGCTGTAGGTACAATATATCGCGAAGTGCTAATGAATCTGGAACTTTAGTCATAGACATCACACCACTAAGTCTATGTACATCAAACCTTAATACGTGTGCTACATCTGTTCTATTCATAGATAAACCTAGTGATTCATCATAGATAAAGTCCTTTACATTTTGGCAACTGTTAGCTTCTAACCAAGACAAATAGTCAGCTTTCTGATATTCTTTTTTGATATCATATACTGAGCTTTGAGAACCATTCCGGGCTATAAATTCCACCTTCTACTTGTTTGTTAATTGGTGAAACACTCACCGTCAATTATTGTTCTAAGTTATCTTTTTTTTCGCCATTAACTTTGTCCATTGCCTCTAAAGTTTTGTCCCAAAACCCTTTAAAAATAGGCAACATAGACGTGTATATACCTTTACCTTTGGCAGGCAATGGCTCTAATAAACTATAAGTTATGGAAGCTTGTTTAGTCTCAGGTTTAAGGACATTTATAGTATTTAGCAACCAAATCGCCATACTCAGTAGATATGCAAATAATATAGCTTGTAGTGCCCCTCCCGCAATCTTATTGATAAAATTGACATTGACAGCCTCTAAGATATCTTCCATTTTGCGACCTATAAACCTAATCAGTGCCAATACCGCAATAAATGTAATCACGACACCTAACAAAAAAGTAACTGCGGGTGAAGTATTGATGATAGATTGCAATATCTCTATAACGATAGGTGATAACTTAAGCGCTGCAAGTATGCCTACAATGAGAGATAGACTATCAAAGACTGTCTTTATCAATCCACGTGTGTAACCGAGGTAAAACCCCAGTGAAACAACTATAGCAACCAATAAATCTAAGATCATAACTGTTTTATTGTAATCAAATCAACTAAATAAAGACGCAATATTAACTAAAAGTTACATATCAGATGTCAAAAAAGTATAATTATTATACTAATCTAACGCTTTTGCAGATAAGAAAGGGCATATACTCGATTGTTTTGTCAGTTGCTTTCTACTTAAACATTACATAGTTTCTGATTAGTAACAACCCACCCACCCTTTTCAACATAGTGTCGAAAATAGTCCATAAAAAGTAACAAACATTTACCTCAGTCGATGAAAAAGATGGAGCTCATTGGACTTCTTTGTAATTATTATTGATAGTATTTCTTTTACACCAATGACCTTAATATTAATTTTGGGCTGATGTGTAACGGTTTCGTAAAGAATGAACAAAATAAAATTGTTAAATTAATAGTCTAAACCATTTTTAACTTCTACAATGGTTCTTTGAAAAGCAAACTACCATCACCATAGCTAAGAAACCTGAAATTATTTTCTAATGCGTAATTATATATTTGCTTCCAATTAAAACCAGTGACTGCTGCTACCAAAAGTAATAAAGTGGAATTTGGTTGATGAAAATTTGTAATAAGCGCATCGGCTATCTTTAAATGATAAGATGGAACAATAATCACTTGAGTTTTACAAACTAGCCTTTTCTTATTATTTTGTTTCATCCAGGCCATCAATGAGTTAAGAGCTTCTACTGAAGATAATTCATTTTTTAATTGATAAGGATCCCATTGTTTTACCTCCAAATCTTGTATTCTTACATCTAAACTGTCATTTGCTTTTACTCCCATCCAATAAAGTGATTCAAGAGTTCTAAGCGAAGTAGTTCCAACAGCAATTATCTTGCCTTTAGGCTCAATTTTATTTAAAACATAGATTATATTTTCAATAGTTAAAATGCTAACATCTATCCATTCGGAATGCATCTCATGACCCTGCATCGTCTCACTTTTTACAGGTTTAAACGTTCCCGCACCTACATGAAGTGTAACGTAATCGTTTTTAATTCCTTTTAAACTCAAAGCATCAAAAATGTGTGGAGTAAAGTGCAAACCAGCTGTCGGTGCGGCTACCGAACCGTTTTGTTTAGCATACACTGTCTGATACCTGTCAGTATCTATTTCTTCACTTTCTCTTTTGAGATAAGGAGGAATGGGCATTTCACCTATCTGCTCAAGTATCTCAGCAAAAGATAAATCTTCTGGCTCCCAACTAAACTTTATGATAAAAGTATCTCCCGATCTTTCTATTATTTCTGCATTAATGGTGAATTGATCTAAATGTAGTTTGAGTATTTTTTCTTTCCATTTTTTCGCTCTCCCCACTAGACATTTCCATACGACGCTACTAGTTTGTGTCATTAGCAAAATAGGATCAGTATTTTCTTCCGCAGGTTCTAGACAGAATATTTCAATTTTTCCTCCTACGGGATCTTGAAAATAAATTCTTGCATGAATCACTTTCGTGTCATTGAAAATCAATAGGGAATTTTCGGGAATATATTTTTCGATATTGCTGTAAATATCTTCATCAATAATACCTTCACGATAGATTAATAGTTTACTCGAATCTCGCTCTTCCAATGGATACTTGGCAATCCTATCTTCCTGCAAATCGTAAGCATAATCCTTTATTCTGATATTTTGTATTTCCTGATCATTCACTATCTAACAACTTTAATTTTTTATAAATAATTTTTTGTCAATAATTGTTTTTAAAACTTCTGATAAAAATATTTATTTACTCCTCATTGCTGATAGAAAGATATTAAATGAAAAATCTATTGGTACCATTTATAATGATAAAGCATATAAGTAAAAAATATAAATATTCCTAGGTCATGGGCATACTTATACAAACCATATTTTTATTGTCGGTGTAGTGATAATCAAAGAAACACTGTTTAACTTGTGCTGTCTTTATTATAAATGATCAACCGTATTTTATTAAATCAAATGAGACTGAAGCTTAGTGCTAGCGTTGTAAACAAGACGAAAACAGCTATAAAATCACCACTAGATGATTTGGGATTGTAATAATAATGTTATACATTTGCACTCGAGTATGCCGCAAGTTTGTGGCAATACAATTGTTAGTGGTCAGGCTAAAAATACACAACGAAATGAAAGATACAAAATGAAAAACAAATAACGATTTAAAAATGAGCCAAATTAAAAAAAAACCTCGTTTTGATGAATTTCCGTTGTTGTCTAATGACAAAATATCGTTACGACAGATTCTGAATTCAGATATTAATGACCTTATAGAAATTTCATTTTATGACTCTATTCAGGCAACAACTTTGGAAAAAGCGATAGAAATGAATTCGAAAATTAATATGGATTATGATGATGGCAATTCATTTCATTGGGGAATTGCAGACAACCGATCTAATAAAATTATTGGGACTTGTGGCTATTATCGTGGGTTTGCCAAAGGTGGAGGTGAACTTGGCTGCGTTTTATTGCCTCAATACCGTGGACAAGGCTTTATGACTTCTGCAATGTTA
>Ga0105045_10000180_pt1 | contig 39804 bp, 30 predicted proteins | sample MAT02_FD_78089 | JGI IMG/M metagenome (GOLD analysis project Ga0105045, IMG submission 78089) | Freshwater microbial communities from Lake Fryxell liftoff mats and glacier meltwater in Antarctica - MAT-02 (megahit assembly) | ecosystem: Environmental > Aquatic > Freshwater > Ice > Liftoff...
ACGTTCGGCATTCTGCGTCTCAAGGGGCCGTGGAGCGAACCCTTGGTGCGCGCTGCAGGCCGCGTGCTCACGCTGGACGACGTAGCCCATCGGATTTTGCGCACGGAGTTCCACGACCCGCGTGTTCATTTTGCGATGGTGAATGCCGCGATTGGCAGCCCGCCGTTGCGGAGCGAGGCGTATCGTGGCGCGATGCTCGAGCAGCAGCTGTTTGACCAGGGGCGCCGCTTTCTACGTGAATCCCCGTGGAACAACACGGTGGACAGCGCGCGTTTTGAACTCAGCGTGATCTTCGATGCCTACCGCCAGGACTTCGGCGGCACGTTGAAGGCGCTTGGTACATCGCTCGGGCCGTGGTTTGAGGGGCCTGCGCGACAGAAGATCGAGGCGGGTCGATTGTTTTTCACCCGCCGAGAGTTCGACTGGAGTTTGAATAGCACGGCACGCCCCGTGACCTCCGGTGTATCCCTCTCGTCTAGTGTCACACCGTCTTCGATCCGGAGGTTTTGATGTCTCGCCACACAAACCGTCCCACCCCGCGCGCTCATGCCCTGCGCCTGGATCCACCCGCGATTCTGCAAGTGACGTTGGCGGCGATGCTGGCTTCGTCGATCGCCTGGTTGCTGACGCGGCTTTGAGTGTGGCCGGTGTGGTCAGCGCCAGAGTGCGTTGACCACACCGGTAGCGTCCTTGCCGAACGGGAGCCACACCAGCCCCACCAACTGTACCCGCACGTCGCCGCTCTTCGCCGCGATGGTGAGCGTGTCCAATGAGTCCAGCTGTGCATTGTACGACGAACCCACGTCGTCCACCTCACGCTGAACTTTGGCTTCAAGTTCCGCGTACTTGGCCTGCAGCGCGCTCACGCTCTCGCTGGCGCGTGTTACGTCTCCATGCTGCTGCGCCGCGCGCCCTGCTCCTCGCGCCGCCGTCCCCACCTTGCCGATCGTTCTCGAGGATACCTTCCCGCGACCGAAGATCGCGCCGAGGATCGCGCCGCCTACCGAGAGCGCCGTATCCATTTTGGCTTGCGAGGCTTGAGCCTGTTCTCGCTGCACAGCCTGCTCGGCGCGACGTATCTGCTCGAGCAGCGTGGAGAACCTGGTGGCGAACCTGACCCGCAGCGCCTCGATTTTCGCGTCGCGACGCTCGTGAGCCGTTACCTGCAGGCGAATGCGGAAATTCCGCTCACTCTCGCCTGGTGTTGACGTTTCCCTGAACGCTGCACTGCGGAACAACGTCACTCGCTCGTTGGCAACCATCCATCGCTGCAGCGCCTTGCCCCACGCTGGATAGTTTTTCGTTGTGCCTGCGGCCTTCGGTACGGCCGCGAATAACGAACCGTCGCGCGCCGCGGGTTGGAGCGCGCTCACATCGATGTCTACACGTTCGGCGTGGTCCCACTCCAGCGCGATCGGGCCATCGTCGAGCGACCCGAGTAATGCCACGCGCCGTTGTTCGGTGACGCCGTACTTGGCGCTTGCAAACGCGAGATCCGCCACGCCGAGAATCGCTGGGTGGTACGTGACGGTGTCCGGTGACGACGCGGCTGGTAGAAAGTATTGCGGGATGTCAGGCGGCATTACGGGTGCGTGCCGACTCGCGGCGCCAACAACGGTCGCGACGCCCGCGGCTGTGGCGACAGGCGCCCGAGCCGTAGCGCCAACTGCAGCACCTGTCGCGGATGCGCTGGCGGCGGTGACGCTGGCGGCCGTGAGCGTCTTGATCTGCTCACGCGTCATGGGACCAGCGAGATACGACATCGTCCAGCGCGTTTCGAACGTGATCGGCGCGGGTTCATGCACACTGTGCAAAAGGAAGACCCGCTTGCCGAGGCCGGCGATCGTCTGCTCCATGGCGGCGCGGTTAAAGGGCTCGCCGCCGGATGCCCCTTCCAGCCCTTCCATCACGCGCATCTTGTCGCGTTCGGTTTGCAGTCGTCCGATGAACCACGTGCCGGTGTTGGAAAGGCCGCGGTAGTCGAGGTCCACCGGATTTTGCGTGGCGAGCACCACGCCCAGCCCGTAGGCGCGCGCCTGCTTGAGAAGCGTGAGCAGCAGAACTTTCGACGGCGGATTGGCCACGGGCGGCATATAGCCGAACAGCTCGTCGATGTAGAGAATGGCGCGCAGCGCGCCGGTGCCGGGCTGCGTGCGCACCCACGCCAGAATGTCGGCCAGCAACAGCGTCATGAAGAACATGCGCTCGGCGTCGCCCAGGTGTGCGATGGAAATAATCGAGCCCTTCGCCTTGCCCTGCGCATCGTACAACAGCCGCGCGGTATCGAGCGGCTCGCCTTTCATCCAGTTCTGAAAACCGGGCGCGGCCAGCAGGTTGTTGAGGCGCATGGCCAGGGCCATACGGTCCTTTGGCGGGAACACGGTATCAAGCGGCATCACGCCCACGGTGTTGAACGGCGGTGTCTGAATGCCGCCGATCAGGCCGGGCAGGTCGAGATCACGCCCGTCGCTCCACGTGTGGTGCAAGAGGTTGGCGAGCAGGATATGCTCGCGACTTGAAATGGGGTCGGCGTCGATGCCGAGCAGTGCGAGGACGCTGGTGGCGGTGGCATCTATGCGTTCTTGTAGCGCTTCGCTGTCATCGATAATCGCGGGCGGCGGTGCGACGAACGCCTTGAGCAGCGAGAGCGGGCGGCCGGCAGTGCTGCCCGGTGTATACACCGTGATCGAGGCGGCATCCACGAACCGCTGAATGCGCGAGCCGTCCTGTCCCCAGCCGGCGAGCCCGTTGCGCCAAAGCGTGGCCTGCTGCTCCGCGAAGGCCTCGGCGGAGAGACCGGCGTTGGTGGCCTGCTGCGGATCGACCCAAGGACGGAAATCGATCGGCGCCAGCGACGGAAAGCGCAGTGCAAGGTTGCCGAGGTCGCCCTTGGGATCCACCGCGATCACGGGCACGTGATCGATGAGCGCTTCTTCGATGAGTCCGATACCGAGACCGGTTTTGCCACTACCGGTCATGCCGATGATGACGGCGTGTGTGGTCAGATCCTTGGCGTCGTACAGTACCAAGTCGTCCTGACGCGTGCGGTCTGCGAGGCTGAACCGCTTGCCAAGGTAGAAGGCGCCCAGCGTTTCGAAGTCGGTCACGAGACGGGTCCGTAAGGAAAGGTCGGTGTGCGGGTGGGTACGGTCATCCGCGGAGCGGAACGCCGGGATAGACGGCGACTGCCGATCCGTCGGCCACGAAGGTGGAGACGGGGTCGGCGCGCAGCGACGTGGCGAGTGTCGGGCCGTAGAGGCGCGGGAGATCAGCATCGACGCGCCACGAAGTGGGGATGCTCACGTGCCAACGCGGATGCGTGACTTCGTATTCCAAGGTGGGCTTGCCCGGGCGTCGCGTGTAGCCCCAGTAGTGTTCGGCGATGAACTCCTCTACCGAGCCCGGTTTCATGGGCTCTGGCGTGTGCTCCACGCGGGCGTGGACGCCTTCCCAGCGGCCATCGTGGCGCCATTCGAAGGCGATGGACTGCGGCTGCTCAGGTGAGACCGTGGCGAGGCTGGCGTGTGGGCCAACGGTGCGTCGCATGCGGCGCGCTACGTACGGCTCACCGTAGACGGTGCGCGCGACCGTGGCGATGGCGAGTCGCGGTACCATCTCCTGCACGAAGATGACACCGCGTCGCCACGTGCTGCCAACCTGGCGCTTCACGTAGAAGCGCAGATTGACTTCGGGAAACCGGATGTGCCACGGAATGGGAATGCCGAGCACGCGGGTGTCGCGGAAGTCGAACGCCACGATGCTCGCGAGCGCGCTGCCTTGCCAGAGATCGAGCTCGGTGCCATCGGCGAGATAGGGCGCGAGATCGGCAGCGGGCACGGCCCACGTGAGCATCACGAGGTCGCGCCAGGTGGCGGTGAGGAACGGGCGGCGCGAAGGAGCGGGAGGACCTGTATCGGTCATCCTGCAATTTCACACGGGGGTGAGCTCTGGCGCGAGGAGCCGGCGCACATCGCGTGCGGCGTCGACCCGGCGTTGGACGTCACGGACCGCATCGAGATGCACCGTGAGTTGACCCGGTAGGGTTTCGCCTGCTTCGAGGCGCAGCAGGTCCAGGCGGAGTGACTCCAAGGCAGCGATCGTGGTACCGAGGCGGGCTTGCACGGCCACGCGTTCTTGCTGGATCTCGCCAGCCCGTGCGAGGGGCGCGCCGTCACCGGCGCGTACGGCGCGCAGCGCACCGGATAACACGAGATCCCGCTGGCGGAGCCGTTCCGCCTCGTCGGCCAGCGCCGTGACGGCCTGCGGCAGCGCGTTGAGCGAATTGCGAAGGGCCGCCGGCAACCGGTCGATGATCGCGTGAGCGGCGGCCCCGAGACGTACTTCCGTGGGTGCGGACGCGGGCAGCGGCGGAAGCGTCGGGACGTCGGACGCGGTCTGTAACCAACGCATGAGTCGCGCGGCGAGCGGCTGGCGCACGTGGGCCCACCACCACGTGCTCTGGCCGGAGGCGCGGCGCATGGCGGTGATGCCGGACTTGATCATCAAGGGCGGCACGACGATCATTGCGATCTGCAGCGGTCCACTCAGCCAGTCGATGGGCATTATGACGTCGCTGGCGGCACCCTGCGCCCCAGCGGTGACGACACCCGCGACAAACGTGGCCGCGCCTGCGCTGAAGCGCGGAATGGCGCCCTCGGGAGGCGGCGCCAGCGCGGTGGTGACGTCAGAGACCGCCGTGCCGCGGCGAAGCGCACGGCGTGCGTACACGAGTGCCTCGCCGGCGCACAAGACCGAGCCGAACGAGAGCACACTGACCACGATTTGGGCGAGCCCAAGCACGATGGCCCGGTCGAACGAATCGGTTTCCCCGATGATGAGCATCGCGCCCGCGAGCATCGTTGCCGTGGCCCAGCTTGCGAGAGCCAGCGCGCTGCGCGCTTTTTCGCGGACCACGCGCGTATCTGCAGGCAGTTCTGCGCCCTGTGGGGTTCGGTCGAGGGCGGCGACGAAGGCTGCGGCGGAATCGAAACGTTCGGTTGGCTGGGCCGCGAGACAGCGGTCGATCGCGTCGGCGAGCGAGTCGGGCAATCGCGTAGCGTAGCGGCGCACCGATGGTGCCTGAGGGGCGTTTGCTTTGGAAAGCGCGAGCATGCCCGGCGTGCCATCAAACGGATAGCGACCCGTGGCGGCGAGGAAGAGTGTCACGCCGAGCGCGTAGAGGTCGGCGCGACCGTCGAGTGCTTGGCCGAGCGCCTGCTCGGGGGCCATGTACCGAAGGGTGCCGGCGACGTCGTGGTGATCGGGGGTGGCGTGCGGATTCTCGTGCAGCGCGATGCCGAAGTCGGTGATGAGCGCGCGTTCAGTGCCGACCTCGAGCAGAATATTTTCCGGCTTCACGTCGCGATGTATGATGCCGCGTTCGTGGAGACAGGCGAGGGCGAGGCCGATTTCGTGGCCGAGGCGCCGGACGGTGTCGACGGGGAGCGTACCCACGCGCCGTATACGGTCAGCCAGCGTTTCGCCGCGCACATACGACATGACGAGCCACGCCAGGTCACCCAATTCTTCGACCGCGTGAATCGGTACGATGTGCGGATGAAAGCACCCGGCGGCGATTCGTGCTTCGCGCAGAAAGCGGCGGCGCATGTCGGCGCGTGCGGCAAGCGCGGGGGCGAGGAGTTTGATCGCGACCGGGCGCTCGAGAATGACATCGCGGGCGAGATAGACAATGCCCATGCCGCCACGTCCCAACTCGGACTCGAGTGAGAAACGGCCGGCGAGTGCAGTCTGCAACGCCACGAAGTTCGGGTCGTGTAGGGTGCGCATGACGATATCTAACGCACGACACTCGCCCGCAGATTCACCGCGTTAAAACTCGCGGCGCTTCATTTCCTTGAAGATCTCTTCCGCTTCAGAGCCGGAGAGCGGTTCATCCTTGGTGCGCGTGGCTTCAAGCGTGGAGTCGAACGAGGCGCGGGCTGGCTTCTTCTGCTGCGAGGCTTTGGCGGCGGTCTTCTTCAACAACGCCTTGAGCTGGGAATCCTTCATTTGTACTCCGGTTGGGGGCCCCTTGATGTTGCGGGTGCGGCGGGTGTCTGTAAAGGTGGCCCAAGCAGGAGTTCCCGAATCGCGACAATCACCGCACGTCCTTTGGCCTAGGCACGCCGAGCGGACTGGAGCGTGCCAGGCGATCCGCTCTGAACTCCGCCTTGAACCCCACTCTGAGCCGTGACGGGTCGGTTGGGGATGGTGCAGGTTCAGCGCGACTGCGGTGGGAAAGCGCGGTCAAGCGGTGTCAGGCGTAACGGGACGGTGACCAAGGCGACCAAAAAATTCTGTTGACAGCGTTGTTTGGCCGCAGTACCGTCTTGCAGTAGTTGAAAGGCTGATGTCGCACGATGTCGGCAGTCCGCGCGGGGGCTTGGTCCGCGATTAACAGCGTGCTCGGTGCGTACGGCAGGGCCGGACTCCGAACACCCAGCAACAGGAGTAGTGCCATGCGTACAACCGGTAAGGTGAAGTGGTTCAACGACGCGAAGGGATTTGGTTTCATCACGCCCGACGACGGCTCGAAGGATTGCTTCGTCCACCACTCGGCCATCCAGGGCGGCGGTTTCCGCTCGCTGGCTGAAGGCGAGCGTGTCGAGTTCGACGTTGTGGATGGTCAGAAAGGGCCTGCGGCCGAACAGGTCACGAAGATTCAAGGCTGACCATTCGGATGTTTCGGAATAAACGGGCCATCGACGCACGCGTCAGTGGCCCGTTGACTATTCGTGCAGGATTTTTTGCTGTCGATCGTGCGCGATGGTGGCGCGGTCGCCAGATTCTCTATGCATCACTCGTTTCCACTCGGACCCCGGCCGACTGAACTTCCTGACGCCCGCTGCGTCATGTGTAACTCGGTCATCAGTGTACCACGAGCCAATCACTCGCTGCTGTGCATGTCGCCAGTGTGTGCTGGGCGCTACGCGATGCTACGGCCACACGAACAGTGCGTGGAGTGCACGCGGCCGCTGACGTGGCAGCAGCAGGCCGGTAAAGTGTGTGATGATGCGCACTGTCGGGACGTCCGATTGGCAAAGCACCCGATGGCGGCCGCGCGCGAAGCGTACGCACGGTTGCAGGGAGTGGCTGAAGCAACGCGGAACCGATCGCTGACCGCCCGCGGTGTGCCACAGACTGCGTGGAATCAGTGGCCAGTCGCGGTGATACCCAAGTTCAGGGGACGATTGTCGCGTCTCGCTGTCAAGCGCCGCGCGCTGTTTCTGGCGGGCTTGGCGGACAACGTGCGAGGCGCCCGCGCGCGGTTCGTCGCGGGAGAGCGAGTCACCCTGAGCGAACTCGCGGCGTCGACGCCGCCACTGACAGACCGGGAGACCGCGGTACACGCGCTGCTCGGTGCCACGTGTGGCGCCTGTCGCGGCTCGTGCTGCAAAGGCGGCGCTAATCATGCGTTTCTGCGGGAGCAGGCGATGCTGGCGTACATGCAACGATTCCCCGAGCGCAGCGACGACGAGATTCTGACGCACTATCGGTCGTATCTCCCTGAACGCACGCTCACGGGGGGATGTGTGTATCAACGGGAAGACGGGTGCTCCTTACCGCGTGATATGCGCGCGGATATCTGTAATCGCTACCACTGCTCGGGGCTGCTTTCCATTCGTGATGGTTATGGCGACGCCGCTCCGATTCAGACGTATGTGGCCCACCGTGAGGGTGCGAAAATCACAAGTGGCCGGTTTCTGCCGGTGTTGCCCGGCTGAACTGCGAGGCAGGCGGACAACACGAAGGGCCCGCACCGGTGACGGTGCGGGCCCTTTATCTTACCGTAACCCGGTGCCGACCGTGGCGTATTACCTGATGTCCGGTGCGCTGCGGTAATAATCACCCATGAGATGTTCGGCGAAGTATTCCATGAGCATGCGCTGATTGTACGTGCCCACCGCGCCGCGATAACCGTGCGGTTCGCCGGGATATACGAAGTAGTCGAAGCGCTTGTTGGCTTTGATGAGTGCGTGGGCGAGGCGAATGGTACCGCCGGGGTGCACGTTGTTGTCGAGGTCACCGGTTACGAGCGCGAGATTTCCCTTGAGGTTGCCCGCGAGTTCGTCATTGGTGGGCACGCGAATTTCGAAACGCACACTGTCGCTGTTCGTGGAGTCTTCCACGACTTCACGCGCCGTTCCGCTGTTCCCGTTGGCCCCCGGTCCACCACGCCGCGCGCCGGCGGCAGCGCCGCGTGCGCCGGCTGCACCACGAGCGGAGTCGACCTTGGCCACCACCTTCACGCCGTGGTTCCACTCGCTCCAGTTCTGGTTGTAGATGTTGTTGTCGTGGTTGCCCGATTCCGACCACCCCACCTTGAAAAAGTCGTTGTACGGCGGCTGCAGCATGGCGGCAGCGGTGAGAAAGCCGCCTCCCGAATGACCGTAAATACCCACGCGTTGTACATCGATGAAGCTGTGCCGGGCCGCGAGCTGTTCGATGGCGGACTTCTTATCTGCCAGCGCATAGTCGCGCATGTTGCCGTAGCCGAACCGGTGGTACGCCAGTGAGCGCAGCGGCGATCCGCCGCGGTGGCCCACCTGAATGACGATGAAACCAAGCTGCGCAAGCTGCATCTGTCCGCCACCCACCGAGAAGCCTGTGGTGACGGCTTCCGTCTGCGGCCCCGGGTACACGTAGGCAATAATCGGATACTTTTTCGTGCTGTCGAAGTCGAAGGGCTTCCACATGTTGCCGAAGAGCTCCGTCACGCCGTCTGCTGCCTTGAGTGAGAAGGGCGTGGCCGGCTTCCATCCCAGCTCCTGCAGCTTGGACAGATCCATCGACTCGAGCGTGGTGAGCACGCGTCCGGTCGCGCCATCGCGCACTACCGACTTGGGCGGCATGTCCATGCGCGAGTAGCTGTCGTAGATGTAGCGTCCGCTCGGCGACACCACGCTCGGCGTCCCGTTCTCCCCCGGCGCGAGCGCGTGATGCGCATCGCCCACGTCGAGCAGCGTCAGTCCGGCACCGTTCCCTTTGACGCGGTAGAGGTGCGTCTGATAGAGCTGCTCACCGGGTTCACGACCTTGGCCCGATACCCACACGGTCTGTGTCGTGGAGTCGATCTTGACGATGCTGTTGACGTTCCACGTGCCGGTGGTGAGCGGATACTTCTCGCCTCCGTCAAAGCCGTAGACATAAAACATGCCCCAGCCCGTCTTGCGTGACCACCAAAGGAAATCACCGCCCTTCGTAAGATAGCGGATCTGCTTGGGCTCGATGGCGGCGTTCTGAATGCCATCGGTGAGGAGCGTTTTTACGGCACCGGTGGCGATGTCGATTTCGATGAAATCCACGTTGCGCTGGGGACGATCGCGACGGAGCAAACGCACTTTGTCCGCGCTGATGGGCCAGTGCACGTCCTGCAGCGACTGGTCCTTCCACTTGGCGACGGTCACCTTCTTGATGGCCGGCTCGCCGCGACGATAGATCCACAGCTCGCTCTGCGTGACATCGTCTTCGCCAGGCATGGTGTACTTGTACGACAGCAACGCCGGGCGCGGCTGCGCGAGCACGTTCACGAGGAACAGGTCTTTCACCTTACGCTGATCGCGGCGCACAAACGAGAACGCTTTGCCGTCGGGCGACCAGGTCGCGCTGGCGCGCACCCGCATGTCGCGACTGGCGGCTTCGTCTTGCTCGTTGTCTTCCCCGTCTTGCTGCTGTTGCCCACCGCCGCCGAGGGCGTTGAGCTGCCGACGGTTTTCGGTGGTGTCGCGGGCGCCGAAGGAGTAGTTCTCGACGCCGTCGGTGCTCAGCTTGATCGTGTCCGGCTTGCCGACTTCCACGAAGAACAGATTGTGATCGCGGGCGAATACAAATGCGGTGCTGTCGGGTGAGAAGTTGCGGTAGTCCGGCGTGCGACCGCCGCCGCCACCGCCACCACCCTGCGCATCACGTTCTTCGTCTGCTGGCGGGGGGCCGCCGCGCGGTGGGCGTCCGAGTGACTTGAGCGATTCCGTGGCCAGCGTCCACTCGTAGCGCATGGTGTCCACGCTGAAGCGGAAGCCCTTGTGGCTCTTGAGGAACGTGATGGTCTGGAATGGCAGTGTGGTCGCATCGTACGGCTTGCGACTGAGCAGGGTGAGCTGCTCGGCCATCTTTGCCGGGTCGAAGAGCATGCGCTTGGTGCCGCCGCTGGACGAGGGCACGTAGAGCATGAAGCGATTGCCGTTCCGGTCGCGCCAATTGTAGTACATGGTGTCCGACTTCCCAAGGAAGCGGGGCTGGACGGCCGCCGTGTACGTGATGGGCCGGAGCGCCGCAGCGGCGAACCGGTTGGCGAGCGCCCAGTTGGCGCGGTTGGGACGCACTTCGTTCGGCTGTGGGGCGGTTTGAGCGCTCGCGGGCTGAGAGACGCCAGCGAGCAGGGCAAGCGCACCGGTCCAGCGACCGACAACGCGCAGCGGGTGGATCATGTCCTGCTCCCTCGGAGTGGGCGGGGCGCGCGGTGGAGTCCGCTGCGCGGTATTAAGGATTTACTCGCTGGACCGCGCCAGCGTTGATATTGGCACGGGCCGTTGGGGACTGCCGCATCGAGCGCCCCGCTTGACCGAAGGTGGTTGAGGCGCGAGCGTGTAGCAACCTTTTGCGGAGAGACGATGGGAATGTTCGACGGACGGTTGGGAGATCTGGCGGGTTCGCTGCTGGGCGGCGGGTCGGGCGGTAAGGGCGGGGACATGCTGGGTGGGTTGCTGGGGCAGCTGGGCGGTGGCCACGGCGCGTCGGGCGGCGGGAATACCGCGATGCTCACGGCGGTGATGGCGATGGTGCAGCAGCAAGGCGGCCTGGAAGGGCTGGCGGCCAAGTTCCAGCAGGGCGGTCTGGGCGAGCTGGTACAGTCGTGGGTGGGCACGGGGGCCAACGCGGCGGTCTCACCGGCGCAGCTGGAGCACGTGCTTGGCGCCGAGTCGCTGGCCTCGGTGGCGCAGAGCGCCGGCGTGGCGCCTGCGCAGGCGAGTACGGGACTGGCGGCGATGCTACCGGAGCTGGTGAATCAGCTCACGCCCAACGGGCAGATTCCCGCCAATAGCGGGGAGCTGCTTTCGCAGGGGATGTCGATGCTCAAGGGGATGCTCGGGAAGTAGCGGGTGCGGGAGTTATGGATTGATCTTCACGACGCCGGCGCACTATGTGCGCTGCGGAGCGCAAGCAGGCTGGCGCCGGACTGCTGCAGGAGTTGTGCGGCGTGCGAGCGTGGTATGCGCAGCACGCCAGCGAGCACGTGCCCAGCGCGTGTTTCCGGTGCCGGCGCCAGGTCCGCCTCGTGGATCGACTCTTCCAGCACGCTGAGTGCCTGGGCGGTGTATAACGGGGGCGTCTGTCCGGGTCCGACAGGTTCTGTCGGCAGTCTGGATTCCAGCTGTTGCTGGAGCACTTCACAGTCAACCCCGAGGCGTGTCAGGAGCTGTGTGGTCTGGGAGGCCGGATCGACCAAGAGCGCCAAGAGGATGTGATCCGGGGCGATGGGTGCTGCGCCGCGATTCCGCGCTTCCTCAGCGGAGCGGTCGAGCACCCGACGAGCGTCGTCGCTGAATGGTATCGTCGGGATGTTCCCGGCTCGCCGCCGTGCGACGCGCACCGTGGCGGCTGCGGCTATGGAGCCGATCAGAGCGAGCATCACGAGTACAATCGGGAGCATAGGCATTTGGAGAAAGTTGGTGGCGATTTCATCGCGTGTCAAATGGTTCTCCCGTGGGAGGGATGACGGTGGCTCGCGCTGCCCGGCTTGGGGCGATCGCTTTGGTGTTGGGCACCAGCGCCGCAATGGCTTTCGGCGCGTCGACCCAGAGTGCGGCGCGTTCGCTCCTTGCGCTGCCACCGGTGTGCGGTCTCAACGGGGGGCCTGCCTCACTGGGCGGGCAGAATACAGTGCAAGCGGTTGATGCCGCCTGTCGCCGGGAGGCCCTGCCGCTTGGGTGGATGGTGCGCGCCGTGCGCGGCCAGCAGGCGCCCAGCCACGCGGTGGTCGACTCCGGTGGCTACCGGTTTCTGCGCGTGAGCGGTACCGGGCGGGCGGCGTGGTTCGTCAACGAACTGCGGAGCCCAATCGCGCCGAGCACGGGCACGCTGGCGTGGAGTTGGCGCGTTTCCCGTATGCCAGTGGGCGCCGACTTGCGTCAGCTCGCGTCTGACGATGCCCCATTGCGACTGTTCGTGGTCTTTGAACGCGATGGCTGGTTGGATCGAACCCCACACACGATTTTTTACACGGTCGGTGGCGCTGAACCGCGCGGGTATGCCCGCCCGAGCTTTCAGTCGAAGAAATTGCACATTCTTCGAGTTGACGGCGACGCAACCTTGCCGCGGTGGCATGAGAGTGTTTTAGATCCGTTTGCCGATTTTGGGCGCATCTGGGGAACGCCGGCGCGGCCCATTGTGGCGATCGGCATCATGCAGGATACCGATCAGACGCGCGGCACCGCTGAAGCGGATGTGCGTGCGATGGTGTGGAGACCCGGGGAGGGTATCACCGGTAGTTATGCCCCACCACAAACTGCTCCCCGCCGCCCAGCGTCAGTGCCTTGAACTGTTTGGCGCGCACATTCACCACGCCTTGCTCCACTTGCAGGGTGCCACGGATGAGCAGCAACGGCGAGTCCGAGAGCAAGCGGGCGTGTTCGGCGAAGCGATCGGGGGTGATGACGATGTTGATCATCCCCGTTTCGTCTTCGAGGGTGAGAAAGACAAAGCCTTTGGCGGTGCCCGGGCGCTGTCGGCAGATGACCAGCCCCGCGACGGCCACGCGCTGGCCGTCGGTGCCGTGTTCGATGGCGTCGCGCGCACTGAGTACGCCGTTGGGGGCGAGGATGGGGCGGACGTGGATCATGGGGTGCCCCATCAGTGAGAGGCCGGTCATGCGATAATCGGCTTCGGTGAGCTCCACCGGGGTGTAGGCGGGCAGGGTGGGGGGCACGGGTTGTGGCCGCATGGGTGCGAGGGGCAGTTCCGGGCCCCGGGTGGCGGCGAGGATTTCCCAGAGCGCTACGCGCCGTCGCCGCTCGGGGGATTCGTGCGCGAACATACGATCGAATGCACCGGCTTCGGCGAGTCGGCGCCACGCCACTTTATCGAGCGCGACACGACGCACGGCGTCGTCGACACTGGTGAATGGCCCGTGTACCAACGCCGCTTCCAGCGCGCGCCGGGCTTTCGCGCCGAGGCCGCGTACCAGACGTACGCCAAGGCGCACGGTGGGTGCCGTTTGCGGGGCTTGATCCGGATCGGGGGCGAAAGGTGCGCGGGTACTCCAGCGCACGGTGCCATCATTGGGCACAAGCGTGCGCCCGTCGGGCAGCTCAAGGCTGTGATCCCACACACTGCAGGTGAGATCGATGGGGCGCACCACGACGCCATGTCGCTTCGCGTCGTCGATGAGAGTGCTCGGCGCGTAGAAGCCCATGGGCTGCGCGTTGAGAATGGCCGCCGTGTATTCAGGCGCGTAGTAGTGACGGAGCCACGCGGTGGCATACACGATGAGGGCAAAACTGGCGGCGTGGCTCTCGGGAAACCCGTAATCGGCGAACGCATTGATCTGGTTATAAATGCGGCGTCCGGTTTCTTCGGGAATTCCGTTTTTGGCCATGCCGGCAATGAGCTCTTCGCAGATGGACGCCATTCGCTCGCGCGAGCGTTTGTGCCCCATGGCCCGACGCAGCACATCGGCTTGGCCGGGGGTGAAGCCGGCCGCGGTGATCGCCACTTGCATGCCCTGCTCTTGAAAGAGCGGTACGCCAAGGGTGCGCTTGAGCACTTTCTCGAGCAGCGGATGCGGATACGTGATGGGTTCGAGGCCCGCGCGACGGCGCAGATAGGGATGCACCATGTCCCCCTGAATGGGGCCGGGCCGGATCAGTGCCACTTCGACCACGAGATCGTAAAAACAGCGCGGCTTGAGACGCGGCAGCGTGTTCATCTGCGCCCGACTTTCGATCTGGAACAGTCCCACCGTATCGGCTTTGCAGATCACGTCGTACACGGCTTGGTCGGTCATGTCGAGCTGTCCGAGATCGACGGTCACACCACGCGTGTGCCGGATGTACTGCAGGCAGTCCTGCACCACGGTGAGCATGCCGAGGCCGAGGAGATCGATCTTCACCAAGCCTACGTGATCGAGATCGTCTTTCTCCCACTGAATGACCGTACGCTCGGGCATGGAGGCTGGCTCGATGGGCACTACGGAGCCGAGCGGTTCTTCGGTGAGGATGAACCCACCCACGTGAATGGAGCGATGCCGTGGCAGCGCATGCAGGCCGTCGACGACCTCGGCGAGGATGCGTACGCGTGGATCGTCGGGATCGAAGCCGGCGGTGAGGAGCGGATGAGGTGCAGTGGGCGTTGTGTCTTCCTGCGCAGCCGGCGTGCGTTCGGTGGTGCGTTCGGTGGTGCGTTCGGTGGTGCGCGCGCTCCCCTTGGCGAGTGGTCCGAGACGTGCGCGTTCATCGGCGAGCAGTTTGCGCTCGGCTTGCCGATCGATGAGTTCTCCCCAGGTGGCGTCGCGGGTGGTGGCGCCTTTGGTCTCGCGTGGTGCGGGTTTGGCGGTCGCCGCAACCTTCCGCGCGCTCTCGCGCACCACACGGGCGCGCGTCGTGGCTTCGGTGCCGCGGATCATGGCGTCGCCGAGTCGGGTGGCTTCGTCGGATGTGGCGGCTGGTGTCGGTGTGGTGGGTATCGCGGCATCGGGCGCTGCAGCAGGTATTGCCGGCGCGGATGCCCCGGGAACGCGCAGCGCCGCCGCCGTGGTCTTCGCACTGAACCGATCGCTGAGTGCGGCCAACGTGTCGGCCTGTTGCACCGAAAAGCCGAGTACGCGGGCGGCATCACGCACCGCACTGCGGCCACGCCAGGTGATCTGCTCACACACCATGGCGGCGTGTTCGCGTCCGTAGCGACGATACACGTATTGCAGCACGCGTTCGCGATCCCGGTGCGCAAAATCGATGTCGATGTCGGGAGCTTCCTGGCGTTCTTCGCTGAGGAAGCGCTCGAACAGCAACTCCATGCGAATGGGATCGACGGCCGTGATGCCAAGGCAATAGCAGACCGCCGAATTCGCGGCCGAACCGCGTCCCTGACAGAGGATGCCTTCGCGTCGTGCGAAGCGCACGATATCCCACACGATGAGAAAGAAGCCCGGTAGCTTGAGCTTGGCGATCATGGCCAGTTCGTGCGCGAGCTGGGCCTCGTGTTTGGGCGTACGGCTGCTCCCCCAGCGCTCGTGCGCGCCCTGTTCGACCAGTCGCGTGAGGTACTCCTGCGCGGTCACGCCCGGCGGCAGCGGAAACGCCGGCAGCGATGGCTTGAGTTGCTGCAGGCGGAAGGCGCATCGCTCGGCAATGTGGAGTGTGGCGTGCACGCCTTCTTCGGCGCCGCGCCAGCGTGCGTAAATGCGTGACGGCGCCTTGAGCGCCCATTCGGCATTGGGCTTGAGACGCGTGCCCATCTCGTCGAGAGTACGTTCGTGGCGCAGGGCACAGAGCACGTCGTGCACGATGCGCCCTGCGGGGGTGGCGTAGTGCACGTTGTTGGTGACTACCCACGGGACGCCCAGTTTGGCGGCGAGCGGTCGCAGCTGGCGCACGAGGGCACGTTCCTCGGGGAGTCGATGGTCCCAGCACTCGAGGGCCAGATGGCTGCCGAACACATCGCGGAGTTCGCAGGCGGCGGTCCAGGCGAGCTCTGGATGCCCTTCCTGCAGGAGCTGAGGCACCCAGCCACGCGGGCAGCCGCTGAGAGCCGTTACGCCCTCCACATGGCGCGTGACGAGCGCCCACGGCACGCTGGGGGTGCCGCGGTCACTGTCCATACGGGCCCGGGTGACGAGCGAGGCAATATTGCGGTAGCCATCGCGTGTTTCGGCCAGGAGCACCAGATGCGTGCGACGCTCAGCACCCGGCGTCACGAGATCGGGCATGCGCACGGTGAGCTCCACTCCCAGAATCCCGCCGATGCCGACCGTATCGCAGGCGGTGCCAAAGCGCACCACCCCGCCCATTTCGTCGTGGTCGGTGAGGGCAAGGGCTGGGTAGCCCAGCGCGGCCGCCCGCTCGGCGAGCGCTTCGGGGAGCGAGGCGCCGTCGAGCAGAGAGAGCGCGGAGTGGCAGTGGAGTTCGGCGTACTGGTTCGGCATGGGATACCGAATATACACCGAAACAGGTTGTCCAGACGGTGAATGATGGATCTTTTCCGCGTAGCAGTCGCGTTCGCTCCTTACGCATCACTTCGCATTGTTTTCAGGGCCAGCATGACCTCTCCGATTCGTCCCCCGCAGCGCCAGCAAGCAACCGTCAACGATGTCCTCGAGGCGGCGGACAGCATGTCCAACGATGAACTGGACAAACTGCCGTACGGCATGATTCAGCTTGACGCCACGGGGCGCATTCTGAACTACAACGCGGTCGAATCGAAGCTCGCCTCGTTGCGCAAGGAAGATGCGATCGGCAAGCAGTTCTTTACCGAGATTGCACCGTGCACCAGAGTGCAGGAGTTTTACGGGCGCTTCAAGGAAGGGGTGATTCGTGAGTCACTCGATACCAGTTTCCGCTTCCACTTTGCCTTCAAGATGTCGCCCCGCGACGTGACCGTGCGGCTGCTGTACTCGCGGCGCACGCGAACGGTCTGGGTGCTGATCTCCGATCACGAGGGTAAGCCGCTGGAAGAGTGATGGCGTCCGTAGCGCACCCATTTGTCGAATTCCACCGCCACGAACATCATGGAGGCGATGGCCCCACAGGCGGCCAATTCGCCGAGTGAGAGCGGTGTGGTGTGAAAGATCCGCGACATCGCGGGCACATACAACGTGGCCAGCTGTAAGCCGACGGTGAGCACCACCGCGCCGAGCAGCCAGCGGTTACTGGCGATGCCCAGACGCCACGTGGAGACGCGTTCGGAGCGGATGGCCATGATGTGCGCGAGCTGCGACAGCGTGAGCACCGTGAAGGTCATGGTCTGCCAGTGGCCGCGGCCGGTGCGGATGGCCCAGGCCTGCGTGCCGAGAGCGAGCGTGGCCATGAGGAGACCGGCCCACATGGCGTGTTGCCACAACCCCTGCGCCAGAATCCCTTCCTGCGGTGACCGCGGCGGACGGTGCATGCTGTCCGGCTCCGCCCGCTCGGCGGCCAGCGTGAGTCCCGGTACACCGTCGGTGACCAGATTCATCCACAGAATGTGAATGGGTAGCAGCGGCAACGGCAGGCCGAAGAATGGCGCGAGAAACAGCGTCGCGATTTCCCCGGCGTTCGTGGATAACACGAAGCGCACAAAGCGTCGAATGTTGTCGTAGATGCGACGTCCTTCGTGTACCGCCTTCACAATAGTCGCGAAGTTGTCATCGAGCAGCACCATATGTGACGCATCGCGCGCCACGTCGGTGCCGCTCCGACCCATTGCAATGCCGATGTTGGCACGTTTGAGCGCCGGCGCATCGTTTACACCGTCGCCGGTCATTGCGACATATTCGCCGCGCGCCTGCAGCGCCTTCACGATGCGCAACTTGTCTTCAGGGGCCACGCGGGCGAACACGCGGACTTCGGTGACCTGCTCGGCGAGTTCCTCATCGGATAGCGCGGCCAAGGCCCGGCCGGCGAGCACGGTATCCGTGGCGGTGGCAATACCAACCCGCATGGCAATCGCGTGCGCGGTCGCCGGATGATCGCCCGTGATCATCACCACGTGAATACCGGCCGCCTGACAGGTGCGTACGGCTGTTGCGGCTTCTTCGCGCGGCGGGTCGATCAGCCCCACGAAGCCGAGCAGCGTGAACTCTTGTTCAACGGCGCGACTTGCTGCCGGTGTAGACAGCTGCGGCTCGGTCTCGAGCGTCCGGATGGCCAGCGCGAGCACTCGCACACCGGCCGCCGCCATCGACTCGGCGCGTTGCAGCACGGCGGCGGCGTCGATGGGGGTCGAGCCGTCGACCGTCTCCATGAACTGGCACGACGGGATCACCCGTTCCGGCGCCCCTTTCATGCAGGCCACAATCTCGGCATGCTGCGCGTGTGTGTCCGCGCGACTCGCCGATGCCCGACGGTGAATAGTGGTCATGCGGGCGCGCTCTGAGCTGAACGGCACCTCGGCAATACGCGGCCACCGCGCGCGCAGTGCGGTAATATCCACGGTGGCGTGCATGGCGGCGCGCACGAGGGCGGTTTCCGTAGGATCGCCCACCAAGGCATCGGCGCCATCGACCGTGACGTCGGTGCAGAGCACCATGAGGTCGGCGAGTGACGGCCTCGGGTCGGTGGCACGCGATGGCGTGAGTGTGAGCGCGGTACCGGCGCCGGAAACCGTAGTGTCCACGTGCATCCGGTTTTGCGTGAGGGTGCCGGTTTTGTCGGTGCAGACGTACGTCACCGAGCCGAGCGTTTCAACGGCGGGCAGGCGGCGAATGAGCGCCTGTTGCTTCACCAGCCGACGTGCACCCAGCGCGAGTGATACGGTGATGACGGCAGGCAGCGCCTCCGGGATGGCGGCCACCGCGAGACTGAGTGCCGTCATGAACATCAGCACCATCGACTCACCGCGCAGCAGTCCTGCCGCGAAAATGATGACGCAGAGGACGATCACCATCGCCGCCAGTTTGCGGCCCAGCAGGGCGAGCCGCTGCTGCAGCGGGGACGGTGCGTCGGGTTCGTCGCGCAGCATCGCGGCGATCCGCCCGAGTTCGGTGCGCATGCCGGTGGCGACTACCACACCGACGCCGCGGCCGGTGGTGACCGTGGTCCCCTTGAACGCCATGTTGCGCTGGTCGCCCAGTGGCGGGGTGTCATCGGCGATCGGCGTGGTCCGCTTGCTGGTGGCCTCCGACTCTCCGGTGAGCATCGATTCTTCGATGTGCAGCGTGGCCACCTCGATGAGGCGCAGATCGGCGGCCACGATGTTGCCGGCTTCGAGCAACACGATATCGCCCGGGACGAGCTCGTTGGCCGGGATGGCGCGCTCGACTCCGCTTCGGCGCACACGCACCATGGGGGCGGCGAGCGCGCGCAGCGAGGCCATGGCGCGCTGTGCGCGATACTCCTGCCAGAAGCCGAGCAGCGCGTTGAGTATGACAATGGCTACAATCGCAATAACGTCTTCGGGCTCTCCTACGAGTCCGGCAATTGCAGCGGCCGCGAGCAGCACGAGCACCATGGTATCGCCGAACTGCGCGAGGAGCATGCGCCACACGCTGCGCCGCTGCGCCTCGTGCAGCACGTTCTCGCCGTACTCGGCCGTCCGTGCACGCACCATGTCCGGGGTCAGCCCGGCTGCGGCCGAACTCTGGAGGGCCGCTATGGTCTCCATGGCGGAGGTTGCGTACCACGCGCGGTCTACGGCGTGCTCGGGTGCGTTCATGCGTAGCACTTACTGTGTCGCGAGGAGAGTGCGGGTGCTCCGGGATATGTGGTGGAGCGCGAGCTCGCGCCGTACGCGCTGCAACACCGGAGGGGACCCATCGTTCAGTGCGAGGGCACGACACGCCGCTGTGCCATCAGGTTCTGTCCGTGCACATTCGTGCGCCTCAGTCATACCACCCCTGCAGCATCCACTGTTGCCCAGCTTCGCGATAGAGCAGCAGATCGCCCTCCTCGTGCGCGGTGCAGCGCCAGTAGTCCCGCGCGTAGGCATCGCGCCGCCACCAGTCGCCGCTGAGTCGCTCGGGGCCCTCGGCGGCAACGAGTGCGAGGCGCCGGCCCCGCCACCAGACGGCGTCGGGGACCCCGTGCGGCGCTTCCACCTCCACCGGTTCTGGGAGCGGGAGGAGGCGCAGGACGGCGGGCTGGTCCGCGATGGTGGCGGGGTGCGACGATGCTGGCGGTGTTTGTACTGGCGCGGCGCCCAGCGCCATCGCATCGGCGCTGGTCCAGCGCCCGGTTTCTTCAGGGCGATGCGTATCGCCCGCTTCGGGATGGACAACTACGGTCCCGCTATGTTCGGGGTCGAGCACGGCCCGCAGGCGCGCGAACACGGACTCGGCGTTCATCGCCGCATCACGCCACGACGGAATGAGCAGGTCGCCCTGATCGGCGGCCAGCGGCGCGGTGGCAGGAATGCTGACGGTGACACCGATGATCGGGGCCGGAATCCGCCAGCTGTCGAGCAGCGCGCGACACTGGTCGAACAACGGCTCCAGTCTCGCCAGCGGGCGCGCTGGACGTACTTCGCGGGTAATGCTGCGCTGCGGAATGCTCAGCACCGACTGGGCGCTCACGGCCTCGCGGGTCACTACCGGCGGCGCGTCCGGGCCGAGGTCGTCCAGCGGGTACTGGCGCCCGGCGTCTAGAACGAGCGTGATCGCGATGGCCGCCGCCGCCCGCCCCTCGGCGAGGCATTCGTGCAGCAGCCGCTGCAATTGCGCACGCACTACAAACAGAATGGGTTCGGTGCGTTCCACGGCCGCCGGCAACTCCACGCTCGCGCTGCGGACGGCCTCCACGCGCACCAATCCCGGACGCCGGGGATCGTCGCCGCGGGCGAGGCGCCACGCGGTCAACCCCTCCGCGCCCCAGCGCTGCTCGACATCCCCAGCCGGGAGGGCGGCCAAGGCGCCTACGGTGCGCATGCCGAGGGCCTGCAAGGCGTCACGCAGCGCCGGGGCCATGGGGACGAGGCCAAGAGGCGCGGGGGCGAGATAGGTGGCGCAGTGGCCGGGCGGAATGGCGATGACGCCTGCGGGCAGTGCCAGAGGGTCGGGCTCGCGGACCGCAGTGCGGGAGCCCGCCCCTGGTGCGGCAGGGGCCCAGGTGGCGGCGCGCGCGGCCACACACGAGTCGGCAATGGCCACCCGGGCATCGGGGTGCCACTGCCGAGCGATGGCGAGCAGGGTGCGAGCGAGGTGCGGTTCGCCGCCGATGGCCTCGAATCCCGTGGCGCCCACCCACCACATGCCCGGTGTGCCCGCGACCGGCGTGACCTGAGGGCTGGCCGCCAGCAACGCGGTGGTTGCTGCCAGAATGGCGTCGGTGATGGCGTAGTCGTCCCACAAGCGAAGCTCGAGGTCCGCGCAGCAGGCGCGGGCCTCGGGGATGGTCATGCCGGCGCGGACACCGGCCCGACCGGCCGCCAACGACACGGCGCGGAGGCGAGTATCGCTGGCCAGCGCCCGCGGGAGAGTGTCCCAATGTCGGTCAGGAGCTGGGGCTTGGGTAGGCGGTGTGGCCGCCGTGGCGGCGACGTTTCCGGCGACGCGGCAATGTGGGTCGCTCCGCTGGCGGCGGGAGCGCCCGGTCGCTGGGGGCGATGGCGGAGTGGGATCGCCCAGCGGCAAGGCGAACTGGAGCTCCCGGAACGCGAGTTCCGTACATACTGTCGGCGGCCACCCCGAGTCCGCCCCAGGTGACGGGGTGCTCCCGAGACTGCTCGGCGGGCCCATCGGTACTGTTGCCGCGGGCGGTCCAGGCACGACGCGCGCTGCGCGCCACCCCGCGCCGATCGGGAATCTCGGAATGCGTAGACACGCGACGCGCCACAACGATGACACTGGGCACCTCCAAAGGCTGACGACGACTACTGCTGCTACTGCTGCTGGGTGCCCCACCCTTCTCGATCGTCACCAGACAGTGGCGCGCCGACCGGTGTCGGCCCGCAGTGGCCCAGCGTGGCGCATGGTTGGCGATAGACGGCGGCGCTTGCCCAACCCAGAGCCTGGTGGTGCCGGCGAGCCGACTGGCGGTGGTGGGCTGGTTGGCATCTTGGTGCGTGAGCACCACGCAGGCGGCATCCCGTTCGCGGGCGAGCTGACTGAGGCGCACGCCGTGGACCCGCGAGAGCAACGGGGCCCCGTCGAGCACCACGAGGGCAAAGACGCCGCTGCGCAACAGTAGGTCGACCGTCCAGGCGCACCGGGTAGGCGCGGGCGGACGGATGACCACAAAGCGCGCCCCGAGATCGGCCCACGGGGCCGGCGCCAGCGTGCGACCGGCATCTACCCAGGCCACCCACCCACCGGTGGCCAGCACGCCGGCCACGACCCGCCGGAGGAGCGCGGTTTTCCCCACCGCCCGTCCGCCTACCACTTCGGTGAGCCGTCCACGGGGAATGCCTCCGCCGAGCGCGCGATCGAGTGCGGGGAGCCCGGTAGGCCACGGGGCGCTGGCGACCCGCCCACCGGCCACCACAGCCTGTAACTGCTCGCGCAGCGGCGCGAGGGGCGAACGGAGGGCGGTGGACGTCATACCGAATAAATACCGAAAATACAGAAGCGGCGAAAGGGGACCCGTTTCCCGGCTCCCCATTGTCCACGGTTCCGCCAGCCCGTAGTCTAGACACTATGACTCCTCTTTCCGACATCGAGATTCAGCGCAGCTTGGGGACGCTTCCAGGCTGGGCCCGCAAGGGCGATACGATCATCAAGACGTATCATTTTGCGACCTTCCCGGCCGGTATCGCCTTTCTCGCGCAGGTCGCCGAGGTGGCTGAAACGATGCAGCACCACCCGGACATCGACATTCGGTATACCAAGGTGCTCTTTGCGCTGAGCACTCACGACGCGGGCGGCATCACCACCAAAGACTTCGCACTTGCCACCGCGATCGAGGCACTGGCCGCCGCCTGAGTGGGCGGTCAGTCGTTCTTTTTGGCGAGCGTGATGCTCCCGTTCACCGTACTCGCGCGCAACCGCGTGCTGCCGTCGCCGACGGTGCCGCGCAGGCGGCGCGGCGAGAGCGTCCCCGACACGGTAATCGGGAAATCGGTGGACACCCGGCCGTTCACCGTGGACAACTCCAACTGCGCGCCGAAGTTGCTTGGCAATTCGATGGTCACACCACCGTTCACGGTTTCGTACTCCAATTCCTCGGCGCTGGCAAGCGCGCCCATCGACACGCGAATACTGCCGTTGACGGTCTTGGCGCGGACCGGCCCGCCGGCACTGCGGGCCGTGATGTTGCCGTTGACGGTGGCGGCTTTCACATCCGTGGTGACCCCACTCACTTCGAGGCCGCCGTTGACGGTAGCGATATCCACCCGCACGCCCTCCGGCACCCGCACGGTGAAGTGCACGGAGACATCGTTGCGATTGTCTGAGCGCATCCCGCGGTTGGTGTGAATGCCGCGCTCGTCGCAGCGCGATGACTCGTGCCACAGGGCGCACACTAACACGTCGTCGCCCAGCTTCTGCTGCTCAATGCGCACGTCGTCCGGGTTCCCACGACGCCAGCGCTTTTCGGCGTTGACCTCCACGCGCCCTGACGTGCTACGCTCTACGGTGATCCCCCCGTTGACGTTCTTGATAAGAATGCGCTTGCCCGCCGGTACGCTGCCGGACCAGGTAAAAGCATTGTCGCGTTGGCTGTCGCGATCCTGCGCCTGCATGGTGGCCGGAAAGAGCGGGGCCGCGAGCAGCGCGCTGCACAGCAACAGTGAAGACGAACGAAGCGAGATCATGCAAACTCCTGCGCTGAGCGCGCGAACCTGAGACATACGCCCGCCGGGCGTGAGGAAGAACGATTGCGGATACGGGCACTACGGACCATCGGGGTAGAGCGTGACATCGCCATTGAACGTGGTGATCCGCAGCATCGCCGCGCCGCCGCCGCCCACGCTGTAGCGCCGCGTGGAGCGCGCCCCGCGCTCCACGCCGGACTCGTCGGGGAGTAAAGTGAGCGGGCGGCGTGCGTTGAGCGTGCCGCTGAAGGTGGAGAGCACCACGGTGCCGCGTGCGGATTCCGGCAGCTGCGCCTGCACATCGCCGGAGTGTGTGCGGATATCCAGCTGTGCGTTGTCGGCGAGCCCACCGGCGATCCGCACATCCCCACTCACTGTCTCGGCACGCAGTTGCACGAAGTCGGCGCCGTCAACCCGTAGATCGCCACTGGTAGTGCGCAGCGCGGCCTCACGGATATCCCCGCCGAGCGTGATGTTGCCACTCACTGTGGTGGCCCGCACGGCCCCGGAGCCATCACGCAGCAGGATGTCGCCGGAGATCGACTCGAGGATCAGCCGTCCCGCGAGCGATTGCAGCACGACGTCACCGCTGACGGTGCGAATCTCGACGTCGCCAGTAATGGACGCGACGTCTACCGTGGCCGACGTGGTGTTGATCACCAGCCGCACGCCACGCGGCAGTTCCAATTCGACGGTCGGTGTGCCACGCGCTGTGGTGCTACGACGGCTCCACTCGCGGCGGCTGGGGTCGCTGAACGGCATTGTCTCGCTGGGTGACAGCACGATGCCGACTCCTGTGCTGCGGAGCGTAAACTCCTGCGCGGTACTGCGCACCGTACCCGACGGACGATCACTGCCGCGCACGACCAGACGCCCGGTGCGCATGGTGATGTCGACGACCGCCGTGCGCGAGACGGGAAAGCTGGAGTCGCGCTGTGCCTGTGCGTGCGCACGCTGTGGCGCAAGAGCGAAGGCGAGCAGCAGGACGACCGCCGCCGTGCGCCACGAGCTCTCATGTCTTGTCACAGCAGCACCACACGGCGCATGAGCGCCAGTTTCATTTCAAGCGCTCGATCCACCTCAGAGGCGAGCAAGGCGCTGCGTGGATTCCGCGCCAACGCCTCGCGGCTCTCGGCGATGGCCTGATCGATGATGGCGAGATTCCGCTCGAGGACCTGCACGGTCGCGCTATCGAGTTCGGTATATCGCTCGGCAACCAGCGTGCGTAGCGCGCTGATCTCCTGCTGGTAGACGGCGCCCGCATCCAAGGCCGCACCGGCACCGGCGCCGTTGTCGGTGTCGCTTTCGATGAGGCGCGCTGGCGTTGACCGGGGGTCGGTGCCGGCGGCCACGGTACTCGTGGCCACGCTCTTCATGGACGCCATGCGCGAGCGCGCGAACTGCCACGTCACCGCCGTACTCGCCGTCACCAGCAGCGTGGCGGCCAGAGCGACGGTGCGGCGCGACACCAAGAAGCCGCGTGTCGGCGCATGGCGACGGGTCTCAGTCGGTGCCTCACGTCCTATGGCAACGTGCGAATCAACGTGCGCCGCTACGTGCGTTTCAACGCGAGCGGCAATCGCCGGCCACAGGTCACGCGATGGCGTCATCCCCGGAAGCGCGGAGGCCTCGGCTATCAGCCGCTCCAGATCACCGACCATTGTGGCGCAGCGTGCACACAGCGTGCGATGCGCGAGCATCCATGCGTTCGCGGACGGATCGAGCGCCTGCTCCAACCACGCGGCGAGTTGCGTATCGAAGGATTCGCAATCGGGCGACAGGGGTGCGTCTACCACGTCCGGGCGTGAAGCGTCGTGATCAGCCATGGGAGACCTCACCGGGTCAGGGAAGCGCGCAACAACAGGCGTGCGCGGTGCAACTGGGCCTTGCTGCCGCCCGACGTGATGCCGAGCTGGGCGCCGATCTCTTCGTGCGTGAAGCCTTCCACGTCGTGCAGCACGAAGACACGACGGGCCCCATTGGGAAGCCGACCGATGGCCCATTCGAGATCGAGCCGCTCGCCCTCAGATACGGTCCGCGCCGGATGGGCATCGAGCATGCTGTCGCTGTCCTCGGCGCGCGTGGCCTGCACTGCGGCCATCTCGCGCCGACTGAGCACCACGTTCACCGCCACACGATGGAGCCACGTGCTGAAGGCGGACTCCCCGCGAAAGCTGGGCAGCTTGGTCCACACCCGCACGAACACGTCCTGCGTGACCTCTTCGGCAAGCACTCGGTCGGCCAACATCCGGACACAGAGCGCGTACACACCGCCGACGTGTACCCGGTACACCCGCTCAAACGCGCGCCGATCCCCACCGGCCGCTGCCGCGACATCGTCCACAGCCGGTAGCGGCTCGGTGCGCGCAGCAGGCGATGCTCCAGAACGGGGCAACGTCACAAGGCGCATAGGCAGAAGGGGTCCGGGGTCATGTCACCCGGTTAGACGGTCCGTAGCGAAAGAAGGTTTAAACCGGGCCACCACATCCGGCAATTCGCGCAACGTGCTCATCCAGAACGTCGGATCGGCCACGGCCAACTCGGCGCGCGTGAACGGCCCCCACTGGGCGGCTGCGGTGGCCACCCCGGCGGCTCGGCCCGCGAACATGTCGTGCGGAGAATCCCCCACAAAGAGTGCCTGCGACGCCGGCAGGCCGAGACGGTCGAGCGCTAGCACGACGGGGTCGGGCAGTGGCTTGTGACGCGTGGTCTCCTCATACGTGACCACGGTATCGAACGCCTCGGCCAGCCCCACATGCCCCAACGAGCGCGCGGTCATTCCCCGCCCCTTGCTGGTCACAATCGCCGTAGCATGCCCCTCGGCACGCGCCCACGCGAGCATCTCCACCGCACCAGGATACGGCGAGGTGAGACGCTCGAGATGTAGATCCTGGTACTCCCGGTAGCGGGTGACCAACTGCTCCACCTCCGCCTCACCGGCGCACCAGGGCGCCAGCTGTGTGCGCAGCGGAGTGCCGATCCCCGCCACCCACTCGGCGGTGCTGGGCACGGGATCGCGATCGGCGAAGGCATGCTGCATACACTCCAGCAGCAAGCCGATGGAGTCGATGAGGGTGCCATCGAGATCAAACAACAGGGCAAGACGAGGCATCCGGAAGAATAATCAGAACTATCTCGGCGGGTGATGGACGCACTGCGTGGGAGACGCCGGTATGAGGAGGAGCACGGCTAGCACGCGGTGTGCAGTCGCAGGCTCCCAACGGTCGGATTCACGCCCGTGTAGCGGCTGGCCAACGGCCTCCATCCACTCTGCCGCGCTTCCATGATCAGCCCGTTCCACCCACGCGCTGAGCGCCATCTGGGTCCCGACGTCGCGCGCCTGGACAATTGCCCGATAGGCACGCTGTATGACTTCCCGTTGTCGCTGTCGCTCAATCGGCCGCATCTGTGCGAGCGCGGCATCGAGGTGGCGACGCGCCCGCTGCTGCTGGGCGGACACGGCCTTCTGCCGGGGCCCGAGCGCCTCGCGCTCCCGCTCCCTGCGCATCCACGCCCGCACATGGCGGAGTGCGCGGTGTCTGGCCTCCGGTACGGCCTGCTCGGCTGCGCGGGCGGACGCGTGCTGAAGCAACGCCAATAGGAGCGCCGGACGCCGCGTTACACGCCATCGGGTGGATGGCGCGCAAAGGCCGCCTAAAAGAAGCGGCGCCTGCTGGTTGGGTTGCACCACGGCGAGCCACCCGGCGCGCGGTGCGATGCACGCGCCAATGAGGCCGACATGCCCCACGCGACCCTCGTGACCCACGTCCAGGTGACCCTCGTGCTCCACATGAGCGTTGGCGTGTATCGCGCCGTCCGCGCTGGCTGGCCGCCGCCACGTACGCAGGTGATCGCAGACGGCGGTCGTAAGATCTGCGGCACTGGGCGCGTGTGCGTCGCCACGCCTCGGCGCTGATGTGCCAATCCAACGTTGCGCGAACTGCGCTTTCGTCGCGAGCCGTTGTCGAAGTCTCAGCACCCGCTCGGCGAGTTCCGGTGGCTGCAGCATGTACACGTGGACCTCGCGGTGTGGCGAACCGATGCGCACGCAGCGGCCGGTGCGTTGATCACGGAGTGCGGGCGTCCACGGGAGATCGAGGTGTACGACGACGCCAGCGTCCTGCAGGTTCACGCCTTCTGCGAGTCGGTCGGTGGTGAGTAGCAGTCGAATGGCCTGGTGCGGCGGGGGCGGGGGGCGGCCTTGGGCGGTGGGGGCGAAGCGGGCGAGGGCATCGCTATGGCTGATACGTCCGCTGGCGATCCGCGCGTGGCGTCCGGACATCACCCCGACGCCGGCGATGTCGGCGAGTGCGCGTTGGAGCGTCAGGACGGTCTGTGTGAACTGCGAAAAGGCGACGATCGGAACTCCTGGATGTTTGCGTTGCAGCGTGCGCAACAGGTCGGCGCGTGCGGCATCGCTGCAGGCGGTGCGACGGTGGTGGTCCGCGAGTCGTGCGAGCGCGTGCAGGTGGCGGGTGAGCACGTCGAGCAGTGGTCCGGTCTCGGGCGCGTGGTTGGCCATCAGTTCAGGAAATGCGAGCTGGACTTCGTGATCACCCACCAGCCACGATCGCAGCTCGGCGTGGCTGGGATGGCGCCCGGCCTGCAGGGCGTGTTGCAGCGCGTCGCCGCGCAGTTGCCGTTGGCGCAGGGCGTGCGCAAGTGCGGCATCGCTGGAGCACCAGGCGCGGAGCAGGCCAAGCCGGATAAGGGCGCCAGCGACGGCACCGTCGTGCGCCGGGAGAGGGGCGGGAAGGCCGAGTATGTGCGTGAGCGTTTCACGATCATGGGGCAGAGGTGGTGGCGTGTGGTAGCGCACGGCGGGGCGTGTGGTGGAGGCCATGCCGGACGCTGCAGAGGGTGCGGCGTTGCGTTCTGTGGGGACTTCCGTACTGGTCCGACGCACAATGACCTGCGCGAGGAGGGCCGGGGTGAGGATGTCAGCGCGAGCGCCCAGGAAGAGCGCAAAGAGATGGCGCAGTTCGTCCGGTCGATTGTGCAGTGGTGTGGCGCTCATGAGGAGCACGTGACAGCCGCTGACAAAGCGTGCGACGGCGTGGTAACGCGCGGTGGTGCGCGTGCGCAGATAGTGTGCTTCGTCGATGATGACCAGCGTCTCTGCGCGGCGTTCGGGGTGCGGTGGGTCGTGTCTGGAGAATGCGTGGACGGAGTGCAGCTGTACGTGTGGTTGCTGCGTGTGTAAACGCGCGCTGTCCCACATGGGAAGGATCGCGGCGGGAGCAACGATGTGGACCTCGCGATAGTGCGTTGCGAGTGCGAGTGCCACGTAGGTTTTGCCGAGTCCGACATCATCGGCGAGCAGGGCGCCGTGATGCATGCGCAGGATCGGGCGCAGGCGTGTGACGGCTTCTTCTTGATGTGGGAGGAGTGTGATGGTTCCCAGCGGCGTGGTGTCGTGTGGTGGGAGCGTGTGGTGCGCAATCCGCGCCTGGACCTGCGCGGGGGAGGCGTGGCTCAGTCGCATGCGGAGGACCAATCGAGCAAAGGGGTGAGTGCATCCGCTCGCAGGCCGTACGCCTGGGCGATGATATCGTGCTGCGCGGCATCGGGGATTTCTGTTCCGCGCGCGTGGGCGTCGGCGAGTGGAGTGAGGAGGCGTCGTGCTGCGTGCCAATCGGGTGGGAACGGGAGCGTGGCGACGGTCCAGCCGAGGTAGCGGCGGAAGCCGCCGCGCGCGGGTTCGGCGAGGACGTCGAGCCATGCGGCGGCGAGCGCTGAGCGCATGATCACCTCCAACGCGCGCGCATCTTCGATGGTGGCGGTACGAAGCACGTAGCAGCTATTGAGCGGGACGGTCGGATCGCCGGCGGGGAGTATTCGAGTGCGCAGGCGTTTGCCGATGTCTGCCCACACCAGGCGTGGTGCGTCGTAGCGTGCGGCTTCGGTGCGAAAAAGCGTCCACCATGGCTGTTGGCGGCGTGCGTCGCCGCGCAGTTCGAGGCGTGGGCGCCAGTGGGCCATCCAGCGGGCGGTGGCGGGCGGGAGCGTGCGGAGTGGAAGTCCGTCAGGCCCGTGGGTCCAGACGATGCGCAGATCATCGTCGGCGGCATCTCGTTTAACGGGTTGTGCGGTACCGTCGGCGGCGGGGCTGATGCGGATGGCTTCGCCGCGAAGGGCGGGTCGGAGGAGGTGGCGTTCGATGACGCCGAGTCGTGGTGGGGTGGCGCCGAGCGCGGAGATGTCGGCGGTGTCGTCGTCGCGTTCGTTGGCAGTGACGAGGAAGGCGGCGTTGCAGCCGCACTTGACGCCGAGCAATGGTCGTCCGATGCCGGCATCGCCGAGTGCGGGGCCGGCGGTACGCAGGGCATCGAAGGCCGTGCGGACGGCGGGTGGGAGGAGAATCCAAGGGGCGGTGGGGTCGCCGTCGAGACTGAGCGATCGGGTGGGGAGTTCGAAGCGGACCGTGGAGCGGTGACGGGCGATGGCCACGTGGGTCAATCGGGTGGGTGGCATCGGTGGGGCGGGCTGTTGGTGGTTGTCGCTGGATTTCGGGTGGCGGGTGGCGACGACGAGTGACGGGTAGGTGGCGGCGTCGAAGAGGGCGGGTGCGTCGCTCCAGTCGCGGAGGGTGCGGATGTCGGTGTGTTGCGTGAGCAGTTCGCGGATGCCGCCGCCGGCGAGGGTGCGCCAGAGCTTGGCCGGCACCAGGAGGGCGAGCGTGCCGTGTGGGGCGAGCAGGTCGACGCTTCGCTCTATAAAAGCAGCGGCGAGGTCGGCTTGCGCGGCGAATCCCGTGCCCGCACCGGCCCGTAATGCGCCGGCGCGCCACGCGGCGTGTCGCATGCTGCGAAACTCGAGGCGTAGCTGGTGCCGAGCGGTGGCCGGCATGGCGTGGGGGCGCACCCAGGGGGGATTACCGATGACGATGGAGAAGCCGCCGCTGGCGGCGACATCGGCGAAGTACGTGACGAAGCGGAAGGGGAGTGCGGCGCCAAGTTGTACGCGGTCACGTGCCGAGGTGATCGTGCGGACCGTGCTGCGTAGCGTGAGGAGTTGCAGTCGCTGTGTGCGTGTCGTTGGAGGGCGTTGTCCAAAGAGGTCGCGGGCGCGGGCGATGGCGAGGTGCGTGCGGCGTGTGCTGGTGGCGGCGAGTAGTTGCCGGTTGAGTGCTGCGACGGCGCGGGCGCGTTCTTCGCGTTCGAGGGCGGCGGCGAGCGTGACTTTTCGAGGGCCGCTGGCGCGGGTGTAGCGAGCGCGGAGTGCGGTGAGTGTGCGGGCGCTGGGTGGTGCAAAGTGAAACGTTCCGCCGGCGAGTGAGTCTCCCACGCGGATATGATGATCCAGATTCGGGAGAGGCGGGACGTGGGTGACATCGGTCTCGTGGCATTCGATGACTACCGAAAGCCAGAGGCGCAGTTCGCAGAGCCACACCGCCACCGGGTTTCGATCTACGCCGAAGATCGAGCGCGTGAGGATATCGCGGCGGATGTCGTGCAGGGCGCGTGGGTCACCGGCGCGTTGGTGCAGGGTGGCCAGACATTCGAGGAGTCGGACCAGAAAGGCGCCCGATCCGCAGGCCGGATCGAGGACGCGCACCGCGTGCAGTGTCGCGAGCGCGGTGGGTGAGAGGGTAAGCGGACTGGGGTCGTTGGTGAGGGCGTGCGCTGGGAGGTCCGGGAGGGCCGTGCGGAGGGCATCATGCACCACCTGCTCAACGATGGTGGGCGGGGTATAGAACGTGCCGGAGCGTCGACGTTCGTCGTCGGCCATGAGCGATTCGAAGGCGCGGCCGAGCATCTCCGGGTCGACCGCGGCTTCGGACCATGCCGAGGAGTCTTCGTGGGCGGTGAAGCGAAAGCGGTCGAGGACGTTACCGATGAGTGCGGTGAGTGCGTCGTCGCTGAAGCGGAGGGTGCGGTGCCGTTTTTCCAGGCGGGTGGGGGCGAAGAGGCCGCCGTTGAGAAACGGAATGGCGCCGAATCGGTGTGCGGCGGGCGCGCGCTGGGCGTGTGGGGTGTTGAGCGTGCCGAAGAACAGGGGACGGAGCAGCCGTTCGTGCAGGCGCCCGCCGCGTTCCAGTTGTGTGGTGGTATGGTGCAGCAGAAAATCGCGTCGCGCGTCGAGCCAGCCTTTCGCTTCGAGGAATGCGAGGAAGAGACAGCGTGACGCGCAGAGCAGGGCCAGCTCTCTGCGCACGGCAGGCGGCGCGTTGCCGGTTGCCGAGTGCGCGAGGGTTGTGACGGCCTGTTCGAGGGCGCGATAGAAACGGTGCGAGAGCGCATCGCGGCGGAGGACATCGCTGAAGCGGGCGTGGCGGAGTGCGCCGTCGTCTTCGGTGATGGCGGCGAGATTGCGAATCGTGTCGGCGTCGGAGTCGACGATGTGGCGGCGGTCGACGCGGAGTGCGGCGATGCGTGGGCCGGTGGGGTACGCGGAGACGGTAGCGAGACAGAGGTGGGTGGCGGTGTGGTCGAGGGTGAGCAGGCACCAATGGCGCGTGGGCGCGTGGTGGAGGAGCGCGAGTGCCAGTTGGCGGGTGCGCTCGCGTGGGTCGGAGAGCGTGCCCAACTCAAGCGGTGGCGCGAGTTCTGCCGCGCAGAGTCGTAGCGTGCCGGGGCCTCGGATGACGTCGGCGTGCGTCGTGAGATCGTGCACGCCGAGTGTGTGGCGAGCATTCGCGGACAGCGTGGTGTGAGTGGTGGCGAAGCCCAGGGCTTGCGTGAGAGGTCGCAGGGCACGCAGCGAATCGGCGTGGGCGAGGAGTGCGGCGGCGGCGCGGACCGTGAGCATGAAGAGAGAGTGGGGCCGCGCCGTACGAACCGTGTCACCAAAACGTTGCGCGCGGTGCCATTGCATTGCGCGGGTCTGGTCGCGCGTGAACCTTCCGGCATGCCTGCGTCTTCTTCCTCTGCACCGTCACCTGTCCCGTCTGCCAGCCCCACGGAACTCCCGCACGCGCCGCGCCCTCACGGCACCGTGCGTGAGGTGGGCGCTGTGTTTTTGCGGCTAGGGCTGACCGCGTTTGGCGGACCGGCGGCGCACGTGGCGGCGATGGAGGATGAACTGGTGACGCGCCGCCGGTGGGTGACGCCGGCGGAGTTTGCCGATCTCGTCGGGGCGTCGAATCTCATCCCCGGCCCCAACTCCACCGAGCTCGCCATTCATCTCGGGTTTCGTCGCGCCGGGTGGCCGGGGCTCCTCGTCGCGGGGGCGGCGTTCATCGGACCGGCGGTGCTCGTGGTCTGGGCCGTAGCGGCACTGTACGGCGCGTTCGGTGCTCGGGCCGAGGTGGCGGCGCTGCTGGTCGGGATGCAGCCGGTGGTGCTCGCGGTGGTGGTGCAGGCCATCTGGCGGCTGCGGCGCAGTATGGTAGCGCAGCGTTGGACGGCGGGGCTGGCGGTGACGTGCCTGGTGGCGATGGCAGCCGGGGCCACCGAATTGCAAGTCTTGGCGGGCGCCGTGCTCGCGTCGGCGTGCTGGAGCTGGTGGCCGCGTTCGCGACACGGCACGGGACCCACAGTCGGTGCAGCGGCGCTGATGCCGATTTCAAATGTGCCATCGGCCGTCGCGCTCGCCGCTGCGGCGACGACGACCACCACTGCCGCGCTCACGGTCGGCGGAATTTTCTGGTCGTTCGCGAAGATGGGCAGCGTCCTATTCGGCAGCGGCTACGTGTTGCTGTCGTTCCTACGCCGCGAATTCCTGCTGCGGCAGCCGCTACTCACCGACGGCCAACTGCTCGATGCGATCGCCATCGGCCAAGTCACCCCCGGTCCGGTCTTTTCGGCGGCCACATTCGTCGGCTACCAACTCGGCGGGCACGCCGGCGCAGCGGCCGCGACTGCCGGAATATTTTTGCCGGCGTTCGTGGCCGTGGCGGTGACCGCGCCCCTCGTGCACCGGATGCGGACGTCGCCGCGGCTGGCCACGTTGCTGGATGGCGTCAACGCGGCCGCACTTGCCTTGATGACGACGGTGGTGATCACCATGACCCGCAGCCTTGCGTTCGACCTCTGGACGCTGGGTATCTTGGGAGGGGCCAGCGTGCTCCTGCTCACCACGCGCATCGGCAGCGGCTGGCTGCTCCTCCTCGGCGCGCTCCTCGGTGCGTTTCGATTGCTGTTCTCCATCGCGTAACCGGCGCCGTGCTTGTGGTGCCGGACACCTTTCACCGCTCAGTGCTCATGCGCGTTTGCTGGCTCAACGGTGCGTTTCTCGCGGAAGATCAGGCGCACGTGTCGATTTTTGATCGTGGGCTACTTTTTGGCGACGGTGTATACGAAGTGGCCGCAGTGCTCCAAGGTCGGCTGATGGACGGCGATCGGCATCTCGTGCGGCTCGCGCGTTCGCTCCACGAAATCGGCATGGAGAGCACGCAGTCGACCGCCGAGTGGCTCGATATCATGCAAACCCTCGTGACGCGGAACGGCATCACCGAAGGGCTCGTGTACCTGCAGGTCACCCGGGGTGTGGCGGAGCGTGATTTTCCATTCCCTGCGGTAGTCACGCCTACGCTGTTCGCCTATGCGCGGCCCAAGCGTTTGAGCGACGATCCCAATGCGCGTGGCGTCCGCGTGATCACGGTACCCGACTGGCGATGGGCGCGACGAGACATCAAGAGCACGTCGATGCTGGCGCAGGTGCTTGCCAAGCAGACGGCGAAGTCGGCGGGCGCCTTCGAAGCGATGATGCACGAGCGGGGCCTCGTGACCGAAGGTGGGTCAAGCACGCTCTGGATGGTGCGTGATGGCATCGTGTTCACGCGCCCGCTCTCGGACGATTTACTGGCGGGGATTACCCGGGACGTGGTTCTCAAGCTTGGCGCAACGCTGGGGATTCCCATGCGTGAGCGCGCGTATACCGTGGCGCAGGCGCTCGCCGCCGACGAGTGCTTCCTCACGAGCGCGACGAACTTCGTGGTGCCAATCACGCAGGTAGACGAGGTGACCATCGGCACGGGCGCGTGCGGGCCGGTCACTCAGCGCTTGCGCACCGCCTATCTTACGCGCGCCATGGCGCTGACCAAGGACGCATAATGTCTTCAGGACCTTCATCGACCCTGACTGCTCTTCGTGAACCCCGGCCGCTGTTGGTCGGCGCCCGTGTGGCGCTGGTGTCGCCGTCGGGACCTCTGGAAGGCCCGTACGAGCTGGAGCGCGCGGTCGCGACAGCGGAGTCGATCGGCTGGCAGGTCTCCGTAGGCTCGCATGCGCTCGCCCGCACTGGCTATTTCGCCGGCGACGATGCCCAGCGCGGCGACGACCTGCTGTCTGCGTTGCAAGATCCAGCCATCGACGGGATCTGGTGTCTGCGCGGCGGCTACGGGTCGGCCAGACTCCTGCCGCGTCTGCCGCGCACCCTCCTGCAGCGGCACGCGAAGCCGCTCATCGGGTTCTCCGACATCACAGCGCTGCATGCGGCATGGCAGGATGCCGGATTGATCAGCTACCACGGACCCACCGCGCGCGCGCCGCTCACCTCGTGGTCGCGCGAGTATTTGGTACGTGCGGTCAGGGCGCGCACCGAAAGCGCCGGCGCGGCCCCCGAGGCCACGGTGTTGCATGGTGGGCAGGCCACGGGGCGTTTGGCCGGGGGAAACGTGGCCCTGCTGGCCTCGCTCTGCGGCACGCCGTGGGCGGTGTCGTTCCGTGGGGCGATTGCGGTGTTGGAAGATGTGGGCGAGGCTACGTATCGTCTGGATCGCATGCTGCTCCAGCTGCGCTTGGCCGGAGCGTTCGATGGCTGCGTCGGGATAGCGTTCGGACACTGTACCGACTGTCCCGACAGCACGTCGGACGGAACGCGCACCGTGATCGCTGTCGTTCAGGAATTAGCGGAGGCGTTACAGGTCCCTACGCTCTTCGGCCTGCCGATTGGCCATATTGCAGATCAGTGGACGCTACCGTTTGGTGCGCTGGCTACCCTCAATGCGGACGCCAGATCGGTGCACGTCCATCGTGTTTCCTGACTCCTTACCGGAATCCGTACGGGATTCTTCGAGTTACTTATGAAAACTGCGCAACAGTTGATCGCCGATGCCAAGGCGCACGTGGTAGAAATCACGGCGCGTGAAGTGCAGGACCAGTTGACGCACGGTGAGCAGATCGTGCTCATCGATGTCCGCGAGCAGAACGAATGGAATCTGGGCCATGCTGCGCCGGCCGAGTACATCGGACGGGGTGTGCTGGAAAGCCAGATCGAGTCTCGTGTCCCGCGCGACGCGCGCGTCGTGCTCATGTGCGCCAGCGGGAACCGCTCGGCGCTCGCCGCGCGCACGCTGCAGGAGATGGGGTACAAGAACGTGGCCTCGCTGGCCGGTGGCTTCCGGGATTGGGTGGCCTCTGGCGGCGCGGTGGCCGACTGAGTACCCGCCCGGAGCAGCGCGTGCTGCAGCAGGCGCTGCAGCACGCGGATGTGTCGCGTCTTGCGCGGCGCTTGGCGTCGCGTACGCCGGTGGAGGCGGTCGCGGAAGCCGGTGTGCGGTTAGCGGCGGTGGCCGCCGTGTTGCGGCTCGTCAACGATGAACCCGAGTTGCTGTTCATCAAGCGCGCCGAAGTGGCGCGGGATCCGTGGAGCGGTCACATGGCGTTCCCAGGTGGCCGTCTCGAGGCGGGTGATGCGTCGCTCGAAGTCACGGCGGTTCGCGAAACCCAGGAAGAGCTTTCGCTGGATCTGACCCGAGGGCACATGCTGGGGTGCCTGGACGATCTGGCGCCGCGCAACCCCACGCTGCCGTCGATTCTTATCCGGCCGTTTGTGGCCGTGGTGACGCCGCACGTGCAGTTCGTTCCCAATCGTGAGGTGGCCGCCACGTTCTGGGTGCCGCTGTCGCACTTGCGACACCCGGCGGCGCAGACCGAATATGTGATGACCGTCGACCACGACATCGTGCGCTTCCCGGCGTTTCGGGTGGAGCAGCACATGGTGTGGGGATTGACGGAGCGGATCGTGCGACAACTCTTGTCCCTCTGTGAACTCGATGCGACGCCGTAGCGGCGACGCGTGTCCCTCGCTGTTGGAGCGTTCGTCGTGTCCCTTGGAATTCGTGACCGTGCGCAGTCAGTGAGCCCACGCACACCAAGCCGCTCCGTGATGGCCGGTGTCCTGATGTTTTGGCTGCTGCTGGCCGGCTGCGCGCGAAGTGCGGCGCCGACGGTGGCGAGTCCGATGTCCGGCAAACGCGTAGAGGGAGCGCGCGGCATGGTGTCGGCATCGCATCCCGATGCGGCGGCCGCCGGCGCTGAGATCCTGCGACTGGGTGGCAACGCCATAGACGCGTTCGCCGCCACCGCCTTCGCGCTCTCCGTGACGGATGTCTCGCAGACGGGGCTCGGTGGTGGCGGCGCGCTCACGTATTATCAAGCGAACACGCGGCGCGCCGAACATTTATCGTTCTATCCGCGCTCCGGCGCGTCCGCCGCGTGGGGCGAGGCCGACACCGCGGCCGTACGGCAGGCCGGCCGGGCCGCCGCGATCCCCGGTCTGGTGGCCGGCGTCCTCGAGGCGCACACCAAGTGGGGACGACTCACGCGGGCGCAAGTCATGGCCCCGGCCATCCGGCTCGCGCGTGAGGGCTTTGTGGTATCGCCGCTGCTCGCGCGCACCATTGTCACGTCGCGCGCCAAACTCATGGCCGACTCGCTGGCTGCGGCGCGCTTTATGCCGAGCGGCGAGGCGCTCCGTCCCGGTGACCGGCTGGTGCAGCCGGAGTTGGCCGCTACGCTGGACATGGTGTCCCAGGGAGGAGCAGAGGCGTTTTATCGCGGCGCTGTGGCGGAGCAGCTGTCGGCCAAAGTGAAATCGCTGGGTGGTCTTATCGAGGTCGCGGATCTGCAGCAGTATCCCGTCATGGCCATGCGCCCACTCTGCACTACATGGCGCGGCTACACCGTGCTCGGCGCACCGCCCCCGATGGGTGGCGCCTCGGTGCTTGAGATGTTGCAGATCGCGGAGTCCATCGGACTCGCCTCGGCCGGTGGCTTCACCGACCAGCCGGGCGCTGTGGCCACGTTGGCTGACGTGATGCGCCTCGGGCAGGCGGACGGCGGTCGGTGGCGCGGTGACCCCACGTCGTTGTCCGTGCCCGCCCGCGGCGTCGCGCACCCCGGGTATGCCACACGGCGCGCCCGACTCGTCGGTGGCGCGTTCGTGGATACCGTGGTGGCCGGCGACCCGCTGCCGTTCGATACGGCGGCTGGACCGGCGGCGTGTGCATCGCTCGATCCGTATCCGGCAGCGGTCGCGCGTTCGGTGCCATCGACTGGGCGTGAGGAGCGCTCGTCACCCGATGCTTCGCCCGAAGGCAACAGTTACACGTCACATCTCGCGGTTGTCGATGCCGATGGCAATGCGGTGTCCGCAACGACCACGGTCGGCGTGCTCTTCGGCTCCGGTGTGTACACGGGCGGTTTCTTTCTCAACTCCGCCGCCAGCAACTTCGATGCGCGCACCCGCGGCCCCAATCGCTACGCAAACTCCACCATGTCGCCGACCATGCTGCTCGAGGGCGCGAAGGTGAAGTTGGTCATTGGCGCCGCAGGGTCACAGTACATTCAACCGGCCATCGTACAGGTCACGCTGCGTATACTCGCGTTCGGTGAAGATCCGCTGACCGCCATCACGGCACCGCGCATCCATGCCAGCGCCACACTCCGCGACGTGGAGGTGGAGCCGGGGTTTGCACCGTCGGTGTACGCCGCGCTCGTGGCGCGCGGGTACCGGCCAATCAGCCGGGTGGCCGACATCGCCTTTGGCGGTGTACACGCCGTGTTCGTGGGGAAGAATGGCGCGCGGATCGGTGTCGCCGACCCGCGCCGCGACGGGGTGGCCGCCGCGCAATAGCTCATCGCCCTGCCCGATATAAGACGTCCGCCGTTCCAGTTGCGGGAAAGTTTAGTCCCTGCTAAACTCGAATTATGGAAGGTATGCACAATGATCCGCGCCCCGAATCGCCCCCGACGCCCGACGCGCTGGCGCCCGACCCGGGCTGGCGACGGGCGCGGTTAGCGCCCTCGCTGGCGGAGGTGCACCGGTCGGTCGACGTGAATCGCGCGACCTGGTTCCGAAAAATGCTGGCGTTCGCCGGCCCGGGGTACCTCGTGGCGGTCGGCTATATGGACCCTGGCAACTGGGCCACTGATCTCGCGGGTGGCTCCCGGTTCGGGTACGCGCTGCTGTCGGTGATCTTGCTGTCCAACCTGATGGCGGTGCTGCTGCAGGGGCTCGCCGCAAAGCTGGGCATCGTGACGGGGCGCGATCTCGCGCAGGCCTGTCGTGACCATTACTCCCCCCGAGTGGCCTTCGCGTTGTGGGTGCTCTGCGAGCTCGCGATCGCCGCCTGCGATCTCGCCGAGGTGATCGGCTCCGCCATTGCACTCAATTTGCTGTTCGGCATTCCGTTGCCGTGGGGCATCGCGGTCACCGTGTTCGACGTGCTGATTGTGTTGTACCTGCAGAACAAGGGCTTCCGCATGCTGGAAGCACTGGTGATTGCGCTGGTGGCGGTGGTCGGCGGCTGCTTTCTGTTCGAGCTGTTCATATCGCAACCCGACATGACCGCGGTGGCGCGCGGGTTTATCCCCACCGCCGACATCATCACCGACCCGCAGAAACTGTATATTGCCATCGCGATTCTCGGTGCCACCGTGATGCCGCACAATTTATATTTGCATTCGTCCATCGTGCAAACGCGGAAATACGATGAGGACGCCAAGGGGAAGCGCGAGGCGGTGCAGTTTGCGTTCCTGGACTCCACGATCGCACTCAGCTTCGCCCTCTTCATCAACGCCGCGATCCTGATCGTCGCGGCGGCCACGTTCCACACCACCGGAAATACCGAGGTCGCGGAAATCCAGGATGCGTACAAGTTGCTCACACCGCTCCTCGGCGTGGCCGGCGCGAGTACTGTGTTTGCGCTCGCGTTGCTGGCGTCGGGACAAAACTCCACGCTCACCGGAACGTTGGCGGGCCAGATCGTGATGGAGGGGTTTCTCAATCTGCGCATCCGGCCGTGGCTGCGACGGCTCATTACGCGGGCCATCGCTATTGTGCCTGCGGCGGGCGTGGCCATTTATTATGGCGAGAGCGGTACGGCCAAATTGCTGGTGTTCAGCCAGGTCATCCTGTCGCTACAACTGTCCTTCGCAGTCTTCCCGCTGGTGCGCTTCACCTCGGACCGGGTCAAGATGGGTGAGTTCGTGAACTCCACCGCGCTGCGTTTTGCTGCCTACACGGTGGCGGGCATCATTGCGTCGCTCAACATCTGGTTGCTCGTGCAGACGCTGCGCGACTGGCTGACCTGATGTACCGGCGTATTCTGGTGCCGCTCGAGCATTCACCATATGACGCGTGCATCCTTGAGCACGTCCGCCAGCTCGCTCGCCTGTGCGGTTCGTCGCTGGTGCTGGTCCATGTCGCCGACGGCTTCGCCGCCCGCAATCTGCGCGCACTCGCGCTCCGCGAATCGGAAGA